>Ga0335072_10000648_pt1 | contig 63975 bp, 58 predicted proteins | sample Lox_Sample_21_FD_206725 | JGI IMG/M metagenome (GOLD analysis project Ga0335072, IMG submission 206725) | Soil microbial communities from Loxahatchee National Wildlife Refuge, Florida, United States - Lox_Sample_2.1 | ecosystem: Environmental > Terrestrial > Soil > Wetlands | place: USA...
GAATGAACAGAGTAAACGAATTCTGTCGGCAATACCTTTTTATAAACATCTTCGGCTACAGTTGGGATTGTGACCCAGAAAGCTGTAACGCCTTGGCTTAGGTAGAACTTGGCTGTGTCTTCGAGTCGCTTGGTGTATTGCTCTTGTGACTCGAAATGGGTGAAGTGAAACCCATTGACTCCATTTGTTTGGAGTTCTAGGAAACCGGGAGCGATGATTCCATCATCTAGATCGATTATTTCACCGCCAATGTAACCTGTCTCTTGGAGAAATTCGCCACTGTCTTCGGAAAAGACAAGACGTTCGCCTTCGGTGAGAGAGCCGTTCTTGCACAGACGGCAATTGGTAATGGTGGTAAAAAGCATGTCAATCCAAAACTGGGGCGCAATCCGAGTTTGAGATATCTCCTTGTCCCGTCAGTAATATGGGATCAGGCGATGAGGCGTCGAACGCATTTTGGTGTTGATAGCTTGCTGTGGACGCTGTGGATGAGATGAGTGAGATCTGGAATACGGGGTAGAGTACGATATGTAGATTGTGGGTCTTGATGTGCGGCTGCATCGTAACGCACCCTACGCATTATGGGTCGATCGTAACCTAGACCCAATGTATTTCCGACTTTCTTTGCTGCGTGGAACCTTTTGTGGACGAACTTAATTTAAACTGAATAACCGTCAATTCGAAATTTTCTATGTGAGTGGCACAGTGTCGATCGATGGACGAATTGATGATCCCGCCTTACTCTGGGCTGCAAACCTTCGATGCTGGAGCTTGCAGCCACTGACGTAGTTAACCAAACAAAGTGATGGACACTCCACCTACGCATTCAATCTGGTTTCTATCGATCATTCTATTATTTGTTTCACGCTCTCTACTTGATTTCGTTGTTTTGTTCATCTTTTCTACAATTTATCTGCTCTCAATTGACAACTTCTGTCTGCTGTAGAACTCGAACAAACACTCAGCCATGGCTGAGCAAATGCAGCAGACTGCTCCAGGTGGGCATTATTCTGGAAAGAATCCAGTGCCTACTATTCAAAAATTCATTGAGAGCCTCGACAAGGATAAGAAGGATCGAGATAAGAAGATTGACGACGAAGAACTCTCCAAGTTGAAAACTGAAAATCAAACAAACGGCGAAATTGTTGCCCACGCTCCAGAGAAGCGTAAGACAGGACACCAAAAAGAAGTCACTGATCCCACTACTGGTAAAACGGTGATCATCGAGAACGCAAAGAAGTCAGACTTTAAGCATGTTGACAATCCCACACTCTCAGTACCAAATGCCAATATCGGGAGGGATACGCATTTAAAAACGGAAGCCTCTCAGTCAAACCCAGAATACAGCCGCATCCAAGACATCACAGCTCCACCTGATCCCATCGAACCAGGAACTACCTCTGATGTACCTATCCGCGGCGAGAAGACAAATATCCTCTTCCATCCTACTCCATCCGTATCCTACGAACCTACCTTCGCCAGACTTGAGAAACAGGCGGGCATCGTATGCGTCGTAGTGTTTATCGCAGTCATCGTACTCGGTAGGACATTTGGTGGTAAACTTATCGGTCTTATCCCACTCGCTATGTGCTTGACATCCGGTATATGGCTATGGATGAAGGAGGTTGTTCGCAGTGGCCGTGAGGTGGAGTGGGAAAGCGAGAAAGAGCGTGGAGAAACGGCAACAGCAAATCTACTCCCTGAATCTGTCGAGTGGCTGAATACTCTTCTTGGAGTCGTCTGGCAACTTGTTAACCCGGATCTGTTCCAAAGCGTTGCCGACACGCTCGAAGACGTCATGCAAGCATCGGTACCTGGTGTCATTGAAAACGTCCGTGTCGCTGAGATCAGTCAAGGATCGAATCCGATCAGAATCCTCAGCTTGAGAGCTCTCCCAGATGATCAAATGAAAGAAGTTAAAGAGGCAATCCATGAAGAAAACAAGAAAATCAAAGATCCACAGGAAGCAGCTGCTGATGAAGAAGGTGGCGAGTACTACAATCTCGAGGTTGCATTTGCGTACCACGCTGCACCAACTGGTAAGAGGTTGAGTGAGAAGGCTCGAAACATGCATATGAATCTCGTCTTCTATCTTGGTGTCAAGGGTCTCTTTGGCATTCCTCTTCCCATCTTTGTCGAACTTCAAGGACTTGTTGCAACCGTCAGACTTCGACTAGCCATGACTTCAGAACCGCCATTCCTGAAGAACCTTACCTTCACCTTGATGGGAGTTCCTCATGTCCAGGCAGGCTGTATTCCAATGGTCGAAAAAGGAGTCAATATCCTCAATTTGCCGCTCATCAGCAATTTCGTCAATTACGCGATCGGTGCAGCAGCATCTATGTACGTCGCTCCCAAGTCAATGAGCATCGACATGCGAGCGATTCTTCAAGGCGATGATATCCAGAAGGATGTCCAAGCCCTTGGAGTCATGTGGATCCGCATTCATCGTGCCCTTGGTCTGTCCAAGCAGGACCGTCGTGGTTCCAAATACGGAGGAAGCGACCCATATATTACGCTCACTTTCAGCAAGTATGGCAAGCCAATGTATTGTACTCGCGTCATTACAGATGACTTGAATCCGATTTGGGAAGAAACCGCCGCGCTTCTCGTTACTCCAGAACTGATCAAGGCCGACGAAAATCTGAGCGTTGAGCTTTGGGACTCTGATCGCTACTCCGCCGACGACATTGTAGGCAAAGTTGAACTTAGTATGCAGAAGATGATTCAGCATCCCGGAAAGATGTATCCTCAAGTCTCCAAATTGGCCGGTATGGATGAAGGTTCCGAGATGCCTGGAGAACTTCATTGGGAAGTCGGCTACTTTGGCAAGCCACAGTTCAGACCAGCTCTTCGAACTGACGGTAAGAACAAAGCATTGCCAAGTGAACTTCGTGATCATCCACATCTTCAAGACGAAAAAGGTGTCGCCAATACAGCAACCGATGATGCTGTCATGCACACTCCTCCGGACCCGTTGTGGCCATCGGGCATCTGCTCGGTTGTCATACACCAGATCGTCAACCTTGAGTTTGAGAATATCAAAGGTACATCTGGAAGCCGCAAAGGACGAGAATTCGAGCCCGCGAAAAAGTATGGCGACGACACAGAAGAGACCGGTGGACACCTTCCAACTTCCTACTGCGCGGTTCATTTCAACGATGAGCTCGTTTATCGCACTCGATCCAAGGCAGTTTCCTCTCAACCGATCTTCAATGCTGGTACAGAACGCTTTATCCGGGATTGGCGTTCTGCTGTCGTTACCGTTACTGTTCGAGACCAAAGAAACCGAGAGCATGATCCTATTTTGGGAATTGTGCCTCTTAAGCTCAGCGATATTCTCGAAACTTCATCCCAGGTTACACGTTGGTACCCTCTTTTCGGTGGTATCGGCTTCGGACGTATTCGAATATCGCTTCTTTTCCGCAGCATTGAAACTCGTCTCCCTCCCAATTTGCTCGGCTGGGATGTGGGAACTTTCGAGTTCTCCTCGGAACGTATTCTCGCAACTGGCTATAACAAGACTGCAAAGATTAAACTTCGAACTGGTGGATCCACTGGCAAGATTTCAAGCAAGCTCTCCAGCAAACTCGAGGAAGGCGACGGCGTGTACTGGGACATTCATCGCCAGAGCGAAGACGACAGGGGTATTCAGCTCCCAGTCAAATACCGTTACCGCAGCCCAGTGGTGTTTGAGTTCCACGTTCAAGGCAAACGCAAAGCCGATGCATACGCCGTCGTCTGGCTACATCACCTCATCGACAACGAGGACACGCCGCTCAACATTCCGATCTGGAGCTGCGACAAGGCACCTACGGCAGCACGCATCACTCAGAACTACATCACCGAAGCCAACGTTAAGGGCGAGATCGGCCTCGAAGACGCCAAAGAGGTGGGCCGCCTGCAATTCCGCGGCATGTTCAAGGCCGGCCTCGACGAGTCGCATGAGCGTTTCATCACGGACAACGACAGCCGCGAGACGTACGAGACGTGGGAAGCGTGCCTGGCCGAGGGCGTGCGCCAGCGCAAGGTCGACAAGGAGGTGCCCGAGGTGGTGCAGCAGCTGCACGAGGACTCACTTGGCGAGGCCCGCGATATCCTCAAGGATGCGTCCGAGGCCGAGAAGAAGCGCTGGCTGGCCAAGGACGGCACCGACTGGTCTGGCGCCTTCGGTCACAACCCAAAAGCCTATGTGGATTGGCGTGGAAAGAAGAGACGTGAGCCCGGCGTTGAGGAGCCTTGGAGGAGCGACCCGTATCATCCAGAGGACCTCGAGGAGGGTGATCACCCGGGCGACGATGACCCGGATGAAGATGATGACAGCGACGCAGATCTAGGAATCCAGGACGCCGAGACGAACGAGAACGGCAATGAGATGAACGGTGCCAAGGAGTCGATGGACAACAGCCCCAACGGAAAATCTCTGGAGACGACCCGCACCGCTTCCACATGGGCCAGCCAGCTCAACAAGTCCAGCAGCATGAACAACGGCAGTTCGAAGAGCGTCAACGAGCAGAATAAGAAGACCGAGGCCAGGAAACAAAGAGGTCTCATGCAGTGGAAGCCAGTGCGGAATGCGAAATTTGCAAAGGATCAAGGTAAGATTGGGTTGACGAAGCTGAAGCATAAGATCACCGGTGGTTTGGATGGCCGACAGCCGGGTGTCGAGACAGGTGAGTTTCTTTTGCTGATGATGTTGACGTTACTAACGAGTACGCAGAAACCGGGTAGTAGTTTAGACAACAATTGTTTGACGGAGGTGATACATGCAGTTGTTTCCTACTATTTCTCAAACGCTAAGTTGTCGGTGGCAATCTGTACGATATCAGGACTTCATAAACGTCCGACATACACTTGGTTTGCGCTACTTAGCCTGTGTTTCGCCCATCAGATAGTAAAATCCGTCAATCGATCTCACAACGTCTGGCATCCTCTTGCACTTCAAAATTTTGTAATGTGCAGATCCAAAAGCGAGTAATTTAATTCGTACAATAAAAATTGGTATCTCCCATCCCGTGAGGATTGCCCGAACGCCATCAATGAAAATGGCCTGTGACGCCAACATGTATCCTCCATACGCTTATGTTTGAAACCGTCCGATAGCCATTCCTCTTACAGTCTCGATCAAGCCGCATACAACGGTATCATGGTTACACGCTAGGTTCTTCAAAGCTTGGGTATACCGTTCCCAGCACGACACCTATGACGCCAAAATCAATGACACGCGGACTCAATCCCATCCCAATCCACAACATCAGCATGTTCGCTACGCCGCTTGGGCTTCATGCTGCAACTCCGTACCCCCATTGTCCAGCTTGGCAGCGGCGGGCGCCGACACAGCGCCAGACGGGCCCGCAGGCGCGCTGTTCGCGGGCCTTGACGCCGCAGCGTTCAGACGCTGATCGAGGGCGGCGAGAGCGAGTGCGCGGCGACGCTCAGCCTCCTCGCGGCGGCCGGATCCACGGCCGCCCATGAGGCTCGGCAGGCCGGCGCCGGCGTCGGCGCGCGCCGCCGCGCTCTCGTTCGACGCGTCGATGGCGGCCACGCTGAACGGCACGCACACCCGCAGCGCCACCAGCGCCGCGTAGATCGCGCTCGTCGCTGGGTTGAGCACGCCGTGCGTCGCCTCCGGGAAGAACGACGTGAATGCGAACGTGTCGCTTGCGTCGCCTTTGACGGTCGCGGCTTCGCCGCCGGTCGCCGCCGTCAGCGCTGGGCTGCGCCGGTAGAACCGCAGGTATGTCCACGATACGAGGAAGCCGAGCCATGCGAGGAATGCGGCTGTTTCGGTACCGAAGATCACCGCCGATGTTGTGTTGGCGAGCAGGAATATGGCGGGAAAGTGCTTGACGCGCATTCGGATTGCGCCTCGCGCAACGGAGACGGTGTGTTCGGGAACGAGCTGCTTGAAGGATACAAGGAAGGCTGCCTGGATGGCAATGCCACCGGATACTGTGGCAGTTCTGAAGAACTATGGTTAGCATGAGAGTGTTCCACGTATCGTGCGCTCACGCATTTCACATACAATGCCTTCTCGCTCCCAGTGGCTGCGTAGAAGAGAATGTAAAAGATGAAGCAAAGGATGTTTGGAATGACCGCTGCGAAGAGGATGTATTTTGCATATTCGGAGCTTCCATATGCGCGCTCGAGATATCGTCCACCAAAGAATAGTGTCAATCCGGTAACTACAAGACCGAAGATGTTCTGCTCGACGAGAGCAGCGGTTGCGAAGGTCCAGGGGTAGCTCCATGAGATGCCGGGAATGATGGTGAGGTATGGAGAGCCATCGCCGGTCCGAGTGAAGGGAGAAAGTGGAGTGAAATCCGGCTGGATAGTGGCATTGAGAAAAGTGAAGGCGACCAGCGACACGAAAAGTGATCGTGTGAGCGGTGGGATGTTCAGTCGAGGAGCCATGGCTGTGGACTACTCAAAGGGTAGAGACACGAGAGCGTGAATGATGGTGTTCAGCGTAGGGCTGTGAATGTCACCGCAAGCATGCAAGACAAAGCTGAAGCATGGTTGAGGGATGGCGACGACACTGAGATGGCAGTTGCGAGAATGAATGAATGGACGATGAATATAAACGAAGCATTTGAGTTGCAGATTGAGATGCGGTACGCCTTAGTGCCTCGGGCTGCAACACGCGGCGTCTCCGTTTTTCCGGTTCCGCGATGTTGTGTTTTGGCCTGAGGCGTAAGTAAATCTGAGGCTGGGCGCGCCGCTGGACAAATGAAATGCCGACTTTTGCTTCTACGAGAACATCACCGACCAAGACAAACCTCCAGGAGAGCCTCTTCCAGATCTCCGTCGTCCCACTCAACACACCTACATGTCCTCATTGTTTGTACATTCCCTGCGCGCCTTCTGTGCTTTATTGCTTATCTGACCCACATCGCCGCCGACCCCTCGGTGCGCTCCTCCGCCCGCCTCATCCATGCCGAGTATTACCACATCGAACACGACTATGCGCAAGCTTCGTGCCACTACACGCCGTTGATAGTCTGCTCTCCTGCAGCCTGTCGTGGTAATCCTTTCTTTCCACCTCCGAGAAGTACACTACTGCGCCGAAGCTTCCCGCTGATCCCCTTCCTTGTCACCCGTCAATCATCCTCACGATACGCCCGACATCCACTTACATCCGTCCAAAGTCGGCTGATCTCGACGCCGCCATACACATTTTCCCTTTCGCTGTGCATCATCAGGGTCTGGGCTGCACTTTACTCACCTCTCGCGTCGCCACTCCTCTGCCAATCATATTCCCGCCTTCTCCCCCTTCATGCTCAAGAGCCGTCGCCTCAGGAGCTTCACACGTGGCGTGACAACTCTCGAAGTTGCTGATAACTGGTCAAAGACGCTGTGCGAACGCTGAGGTTGGCTCATATCACGCACCACGATCTTCTCACACTTAGGCCGAAGAGAGTAGTGAAGTACGAAGTGGACGAGAGACGAACATGTCGATGATGGCGTTTAACGCTCCTCATCCGGCAGGAATGCAACCTCCGGGAATGCCTCATGGCCAGCCGATGGGTCCGGGTCAAGGCCATCCGGGTCCAGTGGGACCGCAGATGGGTATACACGCCGGAGTGTCAGGGCCTGCAGGCCCACACGGTCCGCAAGCGGGACCCATGATGGCAGGAATGCAAATGCAACCTGGCGTCGGAGGTCCTGGCGCACCGAATGCGCATGCAATGGCTCATTTGCAGAACCAGCAAATGATGCCACAGCAAATGCAACAAGCCAGTAAGTCCGCCCAAAGCATGACGGATTTCACATTATCACTTTGCTTCGAACTCCTGATCCAGCCTATTCAGATTCCATGTGGAGAGGAAGAGCTTCCGCTAATCTGTTCCTAGTCGCTTCGGACCCACGATTACAAATGCAGTACCGACAGCAACTACTGATGCGCCAGCAAATGCAGATGTTGCATCAGCAACAACAACAACAACAGCAACAACAGCAGCAGCAGCAACAATCACAACAACAACCACACCAAGGCGCCATTCAAATGTTCCCAAGTGCCGTGAACCAGGGCCAAAACCCGCAGCTCGCACAACTTCAAGCTACTTCTGGTGGTGTTAATCTTCCCGCTCACATGCAACAGCAGCAAGCCATGCTACAAAACCAGCTGTTGCAACAACAGCGAGCCCAGCATGCGCAACAGATGGCAGCTCAACAACAACAGCAACAACAGCAACAGCAACAACAACAACAACAGCAACAACAACAACAGCAACAACAACAACAACAGCAACAACAACAGCAACAACAACAACAACAGCAACAACAACAACAACAGCAGCAGCAGCAGCAGCATCAGCAGCAGCAGCAACAGCATCAGCAGCAGCAGCAGCATCAGCATCAGCAGCAGCAGCAGCAGCAGCATCTAAGTATGCAGCAAGCTGCATCACAGGGCAGCAATCCCGGTCAGCCAACTGCGACGAGCCAGCCAGGACCTCAAGCACAGGCAGGAACGCCAATGAGACCTCCCACGGCCATGGGAGCACCACAGAATCAACCTTCGCCTGCGCAATCGATGAATCAAGCACAACAAATGTCGCAACAGCCACAGCCACCTCAGCAACAACATACACCCGCACCTCAACCTCCAACATCTCAACCTCAAGCTGGCGGTCCTCCGCAAGCTGCACCACAAGGTCCTCAAACTCCGGTGACTCCACAGGCTCAGCAAGCCCAACAGCAAGCCCAGCAACAAGGCCAGCAACCCGCACAAAATCAGATGCAAACTTTACAACAACAGGCACAATTTCGGACGCTTCAACACCGCCAAATGCAAATGCGGCAGCAACAACAACAACAGCAGCAGCAACAACAACAACAACAACAGCAGCAGCAGCAGCAGCAGCAGCAACCACAAGCAGCAGCGGTCCAGAAGTTGAATGATCCGATGGGAAGATTGTTCAGGTTCACCGAGAGATTAGGCTCCTTCAAATCAGATCAACAACAAAACACCATCGAAACATGGAGAGCCTTCGTTGAGGAGAATTTCGTCGACGATGGCAGTTTACAACTGAATCTTCACGCCGGTCAGAATTCTGCAGGGATGCCACAAAATCGAAAGATGTTTGAAATTACAACGGCGTCGATGCCGCGATATTTCTGGATGCAATTTGACGGCATTATCGAGCAGATCCAAGTTATCCTTACTTCTACCTCTGAGAGTAGAGTTAACGAACACTACCACATTGCCAGATCGGACAAGGCACGGATGGTGTACTGGTTCAAGGATGGAACACAGGTTAGTAATGACGACTTCACCGGTCTAGCAAAGCTTACGGAGATGTAGGTTGTTTGGAACGGAAATTTGGTGGCTCTTTACAGAGGTCCCAAAATGGAGACTCTAAAATTTGACACTGTCGAGCACCAACAATATCTACCGCGAGGCAAGTTGGAAGAGCTATGTGCGCAGCCATCACCAGATCAAAACAGGTCGCCACGAATGACGAAGAAGTCAAACCCCAAGAATCAGCCAAAGCAACCTCAAGAAGCACTATTCGATTTGCGGAAGTTGCCAGCTCCTAGAGTAACCGATTATGGCCTGCCGGAGCGAACTTATCAATTCCTGGAGGTTTGTTTTATTGCTTCCATGCTTCTTAGGATGTTTGCATTAATGAATTACCCTAGATGTGCGAGACGTTCTCGTTAATGAAAGACCTGATATACTACAGTCAGGAACATCCAGATTCATCTATTAACGCTGCCAAGGAGAAGCTCGTGATGACATACAGACAAAGCCCAGCTCCAATTATGAACCCACAACAATTCGCGACTCAACAGTTCATGCAACAAAATGCGCAGATGGGACTACCACCGAATGGTGTGCAGCCACCAGGATCAAGAACGCCTAATCAACCAATGCCGGGACGTCCGCCAGGAATTGTTGAGAACTTCGTCAACATGTCCCCGGCGATGCAGAACAGCCTCCTTCCGGGTGTTGCCCCCAACGGTTCACCGCACATTACTGGACCTAGCGGTCTCAACCCAGCTCTGGGACAGACGCACACACCATCACCGCACATGGCACCTCCCATGATGCCACAAGCCAGCCAACCAGGTAGCACAGCTAGTGGCAGTGGTGTGTCGCAGAACACGAGTCCTAATCAGACCAACAAGAGAAGAAGGAGCACGGTGGCCGGTATGAAAGGTGAGGACGACGGCGGGGGAGAGGTAAATGGAACACCAGGAGGACAGAGTAAGGTAAAGCCGAGTCCAAGGTTAGCTGTTAGCAAGAGGATAAAGGGAAATCCATGATAGCTAGCTATTGGAGCAAGAGTATGGAGAACTTTTCTTTGAAAACGGAGAACGAATCCAGGAAGCTACGATAAAGACCAATCACAACTACACCAAACCTTCCTACCAACAATCTCATCACTCCTGGATATCTACCATGCATCACCACTTCATATGTGCGACGTTCCGACTCTACGGCGGGTGGAATAACGAGCGACGGCGTCATCTTGAACTCTCCTACGTTTTTGAAATGTTTGACTCCGGTATTTAATTTCTTCCTTTGGCTTTTTCGCCTTCAGTTAGTGTCAGAACGCCCTTAGATGAGGTGCAACAAAGGGGTTTGGAGGCTCTGGAGGCAAGGTGTTCATTGTATCATAGATTCACGTGGAGTGCTGGATATGGATTTTGGTTTCAGTTGTTTGGCCAATTGCCTGCTTCGTAGCGATGGCAGAGATTCTAAAGTACTGAATGCATGCTTGTGCAGCGGCGACATCAAATTCTTAGCTTATTCTTGCTACTTCTTGTCCCTAAGCCTCCAATTGAGATAGCTAAAGTACCAGAGGAGTATCATTTACCCGATTTACTGTCAAATGTTGTTTTTTTGTAAATGATAAACGGCTTAGCACCATGCATCGTGATCTACGCCCTACCAGCGAGTTAGCGCCGCCCCGAACCCCTGAGATCAGCGGGCGAAGTAACATTGCCCTTCTCATCAATGCCGAGCCTCTTCCTGCAATCCGGACAATACCATTTGGCTCGTCTGGGAGGAATCTCCTCCAGACCCACGCACTCGAGGTGAAACCACTCGCGATCGCACTGCAGCGCAAGTTAGCCAGGCTAGTCCAACCACAACAGCCGATCTCCAAGCCGATCGGCCCAGCCACCGCACTCACCTCATCGTTCTCGCACGCAATCATCGTGCCAAAGCTAACACGATTGCAAAGGCAGTACGTCGGCTCATCCGGATCAACATCCGCCCAGTCCGGGTCCTCCGTGAGTGCAGCCAGACGATCTGCCGTGGCGGCCGCCGCGCCCGCAACACCCTTCTGCGCGCCGCCGAGGGCCTTGCGCTTGGGCGCGGCCTTGCGCGTGCCGACGGAGACGGTGCGCTTGCCGTCCTCATCCGCGGTGACGAGGCCGGGCGTGGGCCGCCGCGCGCGCCGCGCCGCCCGCGGCGCCAGCGTCTCCGCCACATCCACCACGCTCGCGCGCCGCAGCTCCCGCAGCTCGCGCGGCTCGGCCTTGCGCGATGGCGGCTCCGCCGACGCTGCTTTGCCCGACGTGCTGGGGCGGCTGGGTTGCGCGCGTGCGCTCGCGCCGCTGCCGGTGTCTTTGGGCGTTGAGGGCCGCGCTTCGGCTTTGGCGGACCCGCGCCGTGAGCGCGACACTGCGGCTGTGGCGGGCGTGGGCGTGCCGACGCGGCGCTTTGGGTCGGGTGGTGAGACTGTCGGCGTGCCGGTGCGGCGTGAGGCCGCGCTCGAGCTCTTCGGTGATGAGGATGCTCCCGTCGGTGCAAGCGGGATTTGCACGGTCATGGTCGCTGTCTGGGCCTTGGGTGGCGAGGACGATCGTCCTGCGGGCCCGGGTGCAAGCTTGGGAGCGATCTTGACAGCGCTGGATAGCCCGATCTTGAGCTTCTTCGGGCCGGGTGACTCGGGGCCGTTGGGAGAGACTCCGCTGGCGTCGGTCGCTGCCGATTGCTTGTCGGAGTCTCGCTTTCGTTTACGTGCTGACTTTGGTAGTTCGCGTGAATGACCGGATAGTGGACTTGGTGCCAAAGGCGAATCTCGGCTGAAAAGAGTCTTGAACTGATCTCCTACCAGGTGCATTTTACGTCCAACTTCCTCCAGTTGATCGTTTTCGCGGGCGAGCTCCCTTTCCTTTTCCTTCTTCTGTTTCTTAGCTTCGTTGAGTTTCATACCGCGATTCACAGTTTCGGTTGAATTGGCTTGATCCCAGCTGACTTCTCCTGGAGCAAGAGTTGCCTTCGAAATATCCACAGGATCTTCATCGAGAAATTGTTCGCCTATGTAGTAGCCGGTTAGCCTGTTTGATATCGACGGGTACTTAGATAATGCATTACCTGTGGCAGCTGCATGTTCTTTTGCCTTCTCAAAGTTCTCGCGTCCACGCCCGTCTTTGGCTAGTTCACGTCGGATCATTGTATCACTCGGTGTCCAAACTGCATTTTTCTTCATCGACTTGCGCAGTGTCGCCATTTCATACTCAGTAAGCTTCAACCATGGCCGCCATCTACTTCCAGCCTTTGCGTCTTGTGGCGGTGGAGTCAACTTTGCGAGTGCGTTGCTTGTAGAGATGCCAGCAATAGAGCTGTGCACATTTGTTCCCATAACGCCAGGCGGTCGGGTTTTTGGAGTCTTTGGAACTTTAAGAGTTGAAGCCTTTGGTATTTTGGGAATCTTGACTCTACCAGCCCTCCCGCCTCGCGTGGCCTGATCTGGAGCATCAGCACCGATATTCATCGATGAGCTACGTGTTTGCACAGCGAAGTCATCATCTGAAGATTCTTCTGTAGAATAAGCCTCTTCAGGACCGGAAGGTAGAGGTTCACCGGGCACGAGGACCTTCTTCTTCTGCGCTTTCTGTGAAGTATGCCTTGCTTTATCAAGGTGTAGAGTCAATCGAGGAGTCGGCTGATACTCTTGCCTTCTCGACCTAGTATTCAGTGGAGATGTCGGCTGAGGAGTAGGATCTCGAGAAGGAGGTTTCGGGAGGGCTTGAAGCTTTGTTTTGATGATCGTCAATCGATTGCATAGTCGCTCAGAGGTCAAGTGAAGGCGATCGGCTTCCGATGCTGCTGCCTGTCTACATGATGTCGCACGACCCAAGGCTTTAGATATTTGTGCTCTCAGCTCGACTGAATCTGGACGGTCCGCTGGAGGCATGGTGGGAAGTGCGCCATAGACTCTCAGAAGCTCGTGAACTTTTATGATTTGCTCTTTCGCGATCTCATCGAGCTTTCCAATGAGGGTGAGAGATCGGATCATGTCTGATGGGAACAACTCGGTGTAGTCGATAAAGTCGTTTACCGTGGCCTGCGCATCTGGGTCGGCGGCAGGGTCGAATCGCAGATTCGGCAGCCCGTCATGAGCTACGACGTCTGCCGCCATACTGATAGCGTAAATCTCGCACCATGCACCTTTGCTCTTGAACCTTTTCGGCTTACTCAATCCTGTCTTGATGTAGGAGTCGATGTAACGCCCTTGAACGGGGGTTGTTGTCGCAAACAGTGAGACTTGGCGTCGGCGTACTTCAAGCCTATAAGACTCAATATGACGCGTCGCGGACTGACGAAGGTGACGAATATTAGTCCGATAACCTTGAAGCTCGTGATGAGCGCCAAATGTATACGCGACCCATGAGGATTCAAGCGTGGCGTGAATGCAGCTACTGGCGGTGGAGAGCGGCAGAATAATCTTAGCCTGACCTGACTCGTGATCACGCGAATTAAGGCGACGGCCCGCGCCGCTAGACTCGTCAAAGTTTCAACTTCAAATATCTCAGCAGATGAGGGTGAATGCAATTCGGAATTAGCTCTGATTGAAAAATGTAGAAACTCCGGTTTGCATAGGTACATAAACGCCTTTCTGTATGGGATCAGATGAGGAATGTTTCAATTCAACCGAAGGGTAGCTTCGTTCTGATGTTCAAATCCCCTTGTGATGATTCTATTTCACACCTAGCTACTCTACTTCATATCAAGTTTGCTTGTCCCAGTCATTTCCATTCAATCTTCCTCGATTGTACATTCACCTCTTCAATGAACAATTCTACGTTGTCTCATCAAATGCGCTAATTGTTCCCCTAGAATATGGAAAGCTACATAGGAGCAACCGTCGTGCAACAATCACGACTAAGCCGACTTAAGCAGTTTGTCCAGTCAGATCTAACAGCTCTTCCGGATGAATTTCTTGCGCCAAAACGTTCCGACATTGTTGTCAATGCAGAGCTTAAATCACTTGGCAGTAAACATGACGTAGTCTCGGTCAAGGCGGCAGTTGGCGACGAAAAGGAATTGAATATTATGCTGGCACCAGCCGTTGATAATCCTCAGCCAATAAATGCAACTGAAGCGGATGCTGAGCAGCGAAACCTTCCTCACGTTTCATCCGATGCCGAAGAGTGTGAAGCTCGAAGTGCTCCAGAGTTTGTTCTGCCACCGAACCGCAACGCAGATCTTGAACTAGCGCCAGAACACTCGGGAACAAACATATGCCCAGAGAAAAGGCAGACGTTGTACCCAAATCTCGGGCCTCATCGTGGCCAATTGGCTCCCGCTGACCTTGCATTCTGCCCTATCCTGGCTGTCTCAAAGTTTCCATACGTGCACGTAGGTCAGACGGATTCCGAGCGTGTCGCCGACATCTTCTTTAATACTGGAAAGTTCTGGACGAGGACATGGGAATTGTAAGTTACATCCGATGATATCCTCATATTGAGGCGGTCTGCCGCGGCTTCGAATCACCGGCATGATTTATGTTTGTATCACCATTTTTCTTGGTTCGCACTCTATAAGCACAACGCAGCTCTTGTGGTCCACCGCTTTTTTGCGAGATAGAATCCTAACCCGCCTAACTAGATTCTACATCTGGTCTCTTGACAACAGCAAGGTCGTGGTTCTAGTTTCTGAGGAACAGTTTACACAACTGCTCAAAGAAATTGACAATACTTTTCATGATCTGGATCTTTTGTCTGAGAAAGAAAGATACTGGGACATAGGCTTGATAATTCAATTCGAAGAGCATCCGAGGCTACGTCCACGATACCTTGGAGTATCCAGGAGTCGCAACGACTACGACAAGATGATTTCGACTGCTCCAGACCCAACATTTACAATTGATGGTGAAAAGAAAGGTGCTGCAGCTGACGACCGCTCCCTGGAGGCTTTCCGTCACACCTTTGAGGAATGCATAGAGCAGCACAAACAGAAGTCTAAACGCACCAAGGCTACAAAGAAGGCTGAACGTATTGCTCATCAACAGTTCATTGGCAGGCAATTGAAGCGCTCGCAGCGTTATCTTGGCCTTCGTCCAAAGTTCTCTCAAGGTGAGTTAACCTCACAGCCCCCTTTTACGTCTTATTAACATTGAACCAGTCGACGACAGTCCAGCAGGTTCCAGTCACCCAACATTGCCCATAACGAACGATCAAGAACTTCCAGCCATCGACATTGAGAAGCCAGTGCCTTATGCTTTCGAAAAGCAACCAGTCTTCATGGCCATCGATGTAGAGGCATATGAACTCAACCATAACATCATCACAGAAGTCGGTATCACCACCCTTGATACGCTGGATCTTGTCAATGCTCCTCCTGGGAAGGACGGAGCGAACTGGTTCGCTAAGGCTCGTCGCCGACATTTTCGCATCGAAGAAAACAAGCACATTGTCAATTCTCAACATATACAAGGTTGTCCGGATCGGTTCGAATTTGGCGAGTCAGAGTTCGTGAGGCTTGCTGATGCGCCAGCTCTTCTTGCCTCTTGCTTTAGAGAACCATTCTCGCGTGAGCAAGCCAGAGAGGAACTAGAGATCTCTTTTGCTGCGCGCATGGAAATTATCGAAAGTTTGAAGAATGCGCCACCAAAACCGAAGCGTACCATTATCCTCGTTGGCCATAGTCCAGATGGCGATATCAGATATCTGCAAAAGCTCGGCTTTAATCCTCTCAACACATCCAACGTTCTCGAAGTGCTCGATGCTGCCACGTTGTACCGAGTATACCGTCGTGAGCAACTTCCAGTCAGTCTTGGTACGATGCTCTACAACTTCGATATGGTCGGTTGGAATCTGCATAACGCGGGAAATGACGCCGCCTACACTCTTCAAGCATTTCTGGCTATCGTTGTTCGTGATGCTTCCCGACGTGGCGATGTGAAGTTGTCGGAAGAATACAAACAACGATCACAGACACAGCTGAAGGAACGACTCAGCGATGCTGTCGACATCCATGAAGCCGAACAACAAGGCTTTGAGGCGGATATCGAAGATGACGGAGGTGAACCATATTCATCTAAGCCTTTTACCCAGAATCAGAAGCAAAGAATGAGTCAATCTACAGCCGGCGCAGAAGGACCAGGGCCGGAAAGTTCGATCTCGAATAGCGATGGAGATGATCCGACACAAGGCCTTCGTACCTCTTTCCGCGGTGGTAGAGGTAGGAATGGCCGCTCTTTCAACGCCCGCATTACACATGGAAGTCATCGCCATCCTCCGGAATGGCCTTCAAGGCAACCGACGTGGATCATCGATAAGGATGGCCTTGTTATTCCAAATCCTGCAATCTATGACGAGGTCATGGGAATATCCAAAAAGAATCAGGTTCCTGGATCAGCAACGGATAACAAATCTGCCTCCACTCAAGGAAACACACCAGTGGCCAAGGAAGATATTACTGTTGACGCGGAGAACAATACGGTTAAGCCGACAGAAGATCTGATGGAATTTGATTCGGCCACTTATACAAACTAAATTGCATTAGCGATAATTCTCGTGATGCGAAAGAGTCATTGGTGAAGAAGCATGATATGAAGAATCATAACTATAGCTTGAAGAATACCTTAGGAAGGGAAGACTCGATACTTGGTTTGCTAGAACGGTTACCAATAGAATACGAAGAGGAGTCCGAGAAGAAGCATGCAAATATCGATTTTTGTTAAGGTAATGGAATATCGAAGGATATCCATTTGAGGTATGAGAATGGTTCGATCCTAACGGACACTGAAGGCAACACAATCGATTGTATCACTATGGTCAGATTATTGGGAGCAGAGATTTGTTCAGATTGAAAGGGAAACCCTGTTGCAGATAAGCCATGTCGGACTTGAACGGCAAAGCAAATAGAATGTTCATTCCGATCATTATGCATTGTGCATGGCCGCCAAGTGCAGCGCCATCAGATCGCCAGTCTACGGAGTACCATATGCAGCCCTGTGCGGGGACATTCGTTTATCCTCTAGTCATTTGGCGTTGAAAATCTCTCATCTACAGCACATGTGATGACTACATCGGAGATAAGTCAAGCAGCGAATACTTCCGCAAAACGAGGACGCTAGTCGGGAACTTCGATTCGAGAGTTTTCGCAATGGGTCCAACAGCAAGTTCACCTCCGTAAAAGCGCATAAGTCTTCAAGGAGAAACGGGCCGAACAACCCTTCGAAGCAGCAAATGCTTGTTCCAGCACTGACAGCAATACGATGTTCAAGTAAAGTCTCCTGATTATCAGCTGTCCTGGAGAGCCGTGGACATGTAGTTCGAACATTCCAATGGTGCCCAACCCGTGCCGCTTGTTCTTCTTCGAAGTTGGGCATGAGTCTGGACTTTGTCGACGGTTGACAGGGCTTCGTTGGGCTGCCCCACCCTTTCAACCGGACTCAAGTGACAGATATTGCATGCTCGACAACTGCAGCGTCACCTGCTCGACGGCAAAAGATAGGTTCTCGTGCGAGGTCAACAGACAAAATAGACGTGAGATGTTAGCTCGTGGCCCACCGTGTTTTGCTGGGGCATGCATCTGAAGCTAGAGCTTTTCACGGCATAGCCGTTCCACCGACATCGTCACACTCTCAACCACACTTTTGGCCGCTTCCGTGGCTCCTCCATCCCTTCCAAAACCGCGACTTGTAAGCGTCGCGTGCTACTCGTTTACACTTGACTGTTCGTTACACACCATCTCTTCCTCATCCACCACCTTGTTCTCATTCCACCGCTACCATCCACCTTCGAACCCATTTCAACGCGTCTAAACTATAACCGACTGACAGTTATTTTCGGCTTTGGGCCACCGCCTGCTGGTGATGAGCCCGCCACACGACAATGGTAAGCAAGAGTCTCCGGTCATCCATCTTGAGAAGCGGCCACTAGTTTTCTGAGCCCTTTGTTGCGTTTTCGTCCCGTGCCTTCTCGAGTGAGACAGGACTCGAAGTTGGCAGCGTGTTGGTTCTTTGGGAACCGTCACAGCTTACGTTCGGGATGAGTGGGATTTTGCACTAGAACACCCGTAAAAGAGCATAATGACACCTTGTATTCGACTGTGGCATCGCAAATGCATGTTCTTTGGCGGGACATTCAACCTTTTTTTGCAACGAGGCATTTAATTGCACAACGCTGACGGACATGATAATATTCAGGCATACCAAAGTCAGACATATCGGACGCCTCTGGGCATACCCAGCCTGCCTCTACAAATGAAATCCGAATCACGAAAAACTACAGCACGAGTAATCTCTTCACACAGTCGAGCGCCTCCATGGCTATGAGAGGAAGTCGTAACCGGCAGTCTTTGGACGTAAGCTCTATGGGAATGTTTGAAGACAAACTGTCAAAGTGAGTGCATTTCACGCACCCATAATACAAGACGGCGCATAAATAGAAAATCTTTCCGTCCCACACCGTTACTGGATGTTGTCGACGCCGGTCAGCAGGTTTATGGTTTAATAATTCAACAGATCACCCATCATACCGGATCACGCAGGAGAACATGGGCTGGGCCCAGGTCTTCGCCGAATACGGCAGCCAGCGGCAAACGTGCAAACTCCAAACAGCAGTGGCAGTCCTGTCGTCTCTCGATCCGGATCTCTGACCCTTTCAATGCCATCACGACAACCCTCCGTCAATATTCCTTCCGCTCCCACCTCACCGGCCCTGAATTTCAGCGAAGATCTCACCCGTTTCCCTACCGAATCGCTCCATTCCTTCTCTTTCACCCATCAATCCGAAGAATCCTTACACAATCGTCAGAACGTCCTCAAACGATCGATAGACTTTATGCGAGATAAACTTGGCTGGGCTGCGAGTAACCCAGGTCTGGTATCGGCACAGGCCCGACTGGCCGGTGACGCAGAAGTCCAAAGCATGATAGAATTGCTAGCAAGAGCACAGCTAATCGGCGAGGATGCACACCAAGCGCATGGACTAGGCATCGGTGGACCATTGACTGGTCCCGCCGATATTGCTGGTGGAAATGTGTTTGATCGCACTTTCGGTAATGTACCACGTTCAGAAAGTCCAGACAGTGTTGGAGACCCCGATGAACCGCATTCTCTACCTCGAGATGCTGGAATGACATCAAATGCCTCAAGATCCCACATTGAGCAATTGGCACCACATTCAACGGAACAGAATCTAGAGTCATTGAACGAGTCGGAACCAAGTTCAGGACAGCCACCATCGACCTCTGTGCCAACACGAGCGGCTTTGAAGCGAACATTCACGAATCTTGACGATCTGACAGTTCAACATAAGCTCTCCGAAACGCTTGCGCAACCATATAGCGTTCACGATGACCATACCGACAGTGTTATAGCACCGAAGGCTATGCCAACAGCCTCTACCGTTATATCACCTATTACAGCCCACCCTCAAGTTGGCCCACGTTCTGCCGGTCCACATGTTCACGGCAGCCGATGGGCTCCTGCACCTCAAGCAATCTTTACTACTGAAGCCAATGCACCATGGACGATCACAGCTGCAAATGATCTGGCCTGTCTGGTATTTGGCGTTACAAGGGCGGAGGTTCGCAAACTCGGCATCCTCGAAGTTGTCAAGGAGGAGCGACGCAAATGGCTCGAAGAGAAGCTGAGGGATCCTGACGCTGGATCGATGGGTAAAACGGTGTACAGTGCGAGCCAACGAGGCAGCCCAAGTGCCACGACGTCCTTGAATGTCGGGAGCGGTATCACGGCCAGACTCTTGAGCAAGCCATCTTCGAGACAGACGGCGGCCGGTCGAAGATCAAAGACGGAAGACGGTAGTGGCGGCTACTCAAACCGTAGCAAAGTCAAAGGTGGGGTGAACCACCAGCCAAAGAAGTCGCGCGGCGTACTGCTTTGTGGTGATGTCGTCCCAATCCAGAAGCGAAATGGAGCATTCGGATCTGCAAGTCTTTGGGTCAAAGAGAAAAAGGGCGGTCTCATCTGGGTTTTGGAGGAGATCGCAGAAGATGTCGCCTTCATCGGTGTTGATGAGGTTGGGTGTATTACCAAAGCCCAAGGAGCGTCAGAGGTGATCTGGGGCTCGGAGAGAGTGCGCCGGGGTATGGATATCAAACGACTCATACCTGATATTCCACGAATCATTGGAACAAACACTGGCGCTCTCAATTACGACCTAATTGCCGAGCTACGAGCATTTACTGCTAGAACATCCAACAGCATCAATATTCCGGTCACGGTGGAACAAATCAGTGGAGAACCTACATTCCGCGTGTCAAGCTTTCCTCACATTGCAGGAATCATGGTGTTAGACAGTCAGACGTTGAACATTCAAAGCTCCAACACTGTTTTCTCTTCCGCTCTCTTCGGCCAATCACATCCAGAAGGCCTTCATGTCAATGAGATCCTGCCAGGCTTCGACAAGGTTCTTAACTTGATGACGGACGAGGATAAGATCAGATTGGTTGATGGTATAGTGATTCCAGAACACAGTTTCCGGCGAGCACGTGCTCTGCTCGCTATGCGCGAAGGCAAGGCGGATGCTGCAGCAGTTTTCCTACGACCAAGTGGCCTTCCTGCCAAGCATCGCGATGGCTCAGACATCAGTGTTGACGTGCAAATGCGGGTTGTCAAAAGCGAAAGGTCAATAGTTGAAGATGAAGTCATCGTCGAGGAGGACGAGGGTCATCCGCATCATATGATAACGACTTCTGAGGTTGTCTACGCGCTGTGGATTACCTACTCCCGACAACTACATGCTGCAAACCATGGGATCGGTCCGGTGACTCCGTCGCTGTCTAGACCTGCATCTCCACCAAGACAGCCCTCCCCTGGGCAATCTGGCGGTCCTCTTCTACCGCAAGAGATTGATTCTGACCAACCTGTTTCTCTTCTTACGAAGCAACTCAAGGGTACCAAATCTTCAGTTGTTACTGGCGGCGATTTGCCCACACCGGAAACGACTCCCTCTCCTGATCCAACATCACAAGGCCCACCACTCAAGAAAACAATCAACGACTTTGTCGTGCTCGAAGATATGGGCCAAGGCGCGTACGGTCAAGTCAAACTTTGCAGATACAAGAAGAACAGCCCAAAGAAAGTGGTGATCAAGTACGTCACGAAGCGGCGCATCCTTGTCGACACCTGGACGCGGGATCGACGGCTCGGGACGGTACCACTTGAAATCCACGTTCTTGACTACCTGCGAAGAGATGGGCTCAAGCATGCTAACATAGTAGAGATGACGGACTTTTTCGAAGATGACGTCAACTACTATATCGAGATGGTACCGCACGGGCTTCCAGGCATGGATTTGTTCGATTACATCGAGCTGAGAGTCAACATGGACGAAGAGGAGTGCAGGAAGATATTCGTGCAGGTGGCTGAGGCGATCCGACACCTGCATGTCAAAGCCAGGGTGGTTCACCGTGACATCAAGGACGAGAATGTCATTCTGGATGGTGAGGGTAACATCAAACTCATCGATTTCGGTAGTGCGGCGTACATCAAGAACGGGCCGTTCGATGTCTTTGTCGGCACCATTGGTGAGACCCACCAGCTCCGCCGAAACACGCGGACGGCTGCACAGACGGAACAAAGTGCTAACTCTCCCGCAGACTACGCGGCGCCGGAGGTTCTCGCAGGGCGATCGTACCGGGGCAAAGAACAGGACGTGTGGGCGCTGGGCATCCTGCTGTACACCATCATCTACAAGGAGAACCCGTTCTACAGCATCGACGAGATCATGGACCACGATTTGCGCGTGCCCTACGTCATGAGCGAGGCCAGCATCGACCTCGTTCGCCTCATGCTCAATCGCGACGTCGACCAGCGCATCACTATCAGCGAGGTGCTGGACCATCGGTGGTGCCAGGGCGAGGGTGCTGATATGGACGGCCAGTAGTCAGCTTTGAGCTGCGCAGGGGGAAGATCGTATCATGTCTGTGGCAGTCATATGTTTGGATGCCTTAGGGTATGTGAGAGATGGGCACTTTGTAGAATGGCGCGGCAGGGAGAGGATGTTGTTCAGCGTTCAGCATCTCGAGGAGGCCAGATGAGCGGTAGTCGTACTCTCATTTTCCATGTTTAGTGTTTGTTGTCGTACAGAGCTTAACCGACGAAAGAGGCGGAGCCCTAGGATACCCGAGCTGCTTGTCTTCGTCTGCGGATTTCTCTTTTCAGCACCAGCATGGTTGCATCAGTGAGTAAAATGATCTTCAGACGACCTATAGAGATAGAAAAGCCCCTCTTTGCGACGGCTTCCTATATTAGCAAGCTTTTAGATCCGCCAATGAATCATGGCAATCCGCCGCACCACATCCACCCAGCGTGCCTCGACGTCTTTGAGAAATATTCTGGTCCGGTCATCACCGATCGATGCCAATCGTGATCACCATTCCTGACCCAGATGCAAAGTGGAAGGCATCACATTTGCTTTAGGTATGGTAGGAGCATATCTGAGTATGGTTCGACATCTTTCTGGGCTAGCACAGCGGGAAAAACAGGATCCGTTTATCACACTTTGCTTCCTCATTCAGAAGCTATATATTTTCTTTTTGCAAAAGGAGAATGGTAGATCGCAATTCCAGGCCTCGTACAATCTCGATCCGAATTCTTTTTTGTCCAGACGCTAGAGCCCCAGTCAGGCTCACAGCCTTACAAGGATAGACGGGCAGAGTGGAGGTCTAAGCAGACATAGCGGAGTTCTAAGTGAAACGCGGCCGCTGGGAGGCCGTATCGTAATTCTTGTTGAGTCTTCACATCGACATCTGTACTTCCGAATGGTGGTACCCAGTACCCAACGTTTCCGGCTGCAGCACCTCGCACTTCCTTCGCTCGGATGTCGGTCGCAGTGTCTCACTTACATAATGCTCCTGGTCCTCCACAATTTGCTTTGTCCTCTGTGCAGTAATTACGGAGTACATACATACTCGGTGATTGGTAGCTATCTCATGTCCAAAGGATGGAGATGAATGATGGATTTCATTAGGATGCACGCTTCGACCTCCTTTCCTTTCTCCAGGGTTTGGAGCCAAGACGGCATTCTTTCGGCATTGAGAAACGGCCCCATCAAACTCTCATCCAACGATATGTAATCCATTTTTCCTGCGACGAGAAGAGGAGAGAAAAAGGCGCTTTCGTCGGGGGTCAAGCCTATCAGCATCAAGAGCAGCTAAACAGCAATCGTGGCACGTGGAAGAAAAGTGCACTAAGTTCCTTGGTCTCCGAGATTTGAGAATTCACCGCTTTGGGCCAGTGTGCACAGCGAACGATTGCCAAAGTTTCAGAATCCTGCTAATATCCTTGGAGAGTTAAATGCGAAATCGATAGTGGCGCTTCCACAGAGTCAAGTCACGGGTATCTTCTACCGCGCCATGTGCTGTGAATCATTGTACAAAAGTGTTCAGTTTCGGTCAACATTGCGGCCCTGATTGCCGGGAGGCGTTTATGGATTGAACCTCAAATGGTCAGGTGGTGCGTGGCACGAGGAGCACGGCAGGAATGGCCGAAGTGCCGCAAGGAAACAAGCTCGAGTAAGCGAGTCGTACGTCGAAAGAACAAAATGAAGAAGCCGGTCACATCCGTCATGATGGATCGTACTGGACTGTCGAGCTGTCATTCACGCCGAGAGACAGGAGCTCGGGATCACAAACTCTGGCAATCGGTGCATCCGTCCCTCGGCGATCCACAGCGATGGAAGCGGTGGGATTGTCGTGAGTATCAAAAGTTGCATCTCCTTTCTGTTTCGGTGGGCTCATCGAAACAGCGTTCGAGGCGCATTGGCTGTCCTTGCATGGATCGACCGAATGGCCCGCCCGTACCTGGCAGCCGTGGCCTGTACCTTACCGCAAGAATCGTATCTCTCGCCATATTGATTGGCGGTGCAGCTGGTTAGCGGCGTTGGCTTCTCGCGGTGCATTCCATGGTAGCTTCGACCGTTTGATCCGCTGTGACGCGTGTGAGGCACGGCACCCTTTCGCCGCCACCTCCCTTCGACCCATTAGTTCGCCTATAGTTTATGGTTGCCGCTCGTGGAGGGTAGATTTCCGTCACCGCAATTGGTGCGTGCGTATCCTTCTCACAGCCTGTTCCTCCACCAGGTGACGTTGAGATTCTCCACAATAGGCTCTTTGATCCCCTGGTGGCCGAACAGCACAAAGCACTAGAGCGTAGCGCTCTGGCTGTTCAAAGCAAGATCGGAATCATGGCACAAAGGAGAGCATTCCTCATCAAGATTGACCGGGCGCGGCGGGCAGACGGTGAAGTGTGCATATGCTACCTAATATAACCACGGGCTTTACGCGGGGCTTTTTTGGTTGTGTCCTGCTGATTCACTTGCCGGGCACACGATGGAGTATATTATAATCCTCAATCCCGCTCCTTCCGTGGTTCTTTGCCCTCATTTTACTCTGTGTGAATTTCTGTCTTTCGTATTCCAGCTCCTCGCTCCCTTGGAAGCTTTGTCGCTGATCGCAGTAACTACAAGTTTATCGCCTTTGTGGGGTGCCGATTTTCACGTCGCTCACTGCGCTTTCATTTCGACAGCCTTCCTTACACGGCACCTGTGGCCCAGCCCTATTACGTAGAGGGCACTCACTGTTTATTGCTTCCAAGCCTTTGTCACACCCGAGCGACACCGCATTTTTGCTGGCTTCCGAGCGCATTCCGTCTTCAAGCTCCCCCGCATCGTGTACTCCGTACTGCTTGTGTTACTGCGTTGTCCGCCACCTGACCGTTCATCACTGCCAGTCGGCCCATTTTTTAATGCTTGTCTCCGCTGCTTGCATACTCTCCTGAAGAAAACACAAAAAAAACTTGTGCTGAGCTCAAAGCAATTCGTCACTACGATACTTTCTTCGTTCCGGTATGAAATCATATTCAGCCTCTTGCATCTCACCGAATCCACCCACTAACTCGCGGTACAGCAATATCGACTTACCCAGATCGATAACCATCCGATCTGGAAGCAACCACGCGGCTGCAGATGCTTCAAACATTTTGTGTTCGGTGTTGCCCTTATTGGACCGGCACGGCGTAGCTTGTTGCTCGTCTTCGATCACCATATCATAATCCTCTTCCTCTCTCATAATCCCACCCTTACCTTTATCTCTCGTCACAAACCATCTCGTCTATCATGTACTCCTCTGTAAGGCCGCCTTTCCTCCGGCAACGGAGCACCTCCAGTCCACAACTAGGACTAGTCAATGTCTCTGTGCAGGAGGCCGGCATTATATTCTCGGCGGCAGAGAGAGCGGCAGCTCGACGGCGAAGACCTATGTCGGAACTCAGCCCTGGACCTTCTTTCTTAACGCAAACAATCGAACAGAACTCACCTTCACCTTTCGACCTGCTATCTACAGCTGTCGATCGCCCATCACACCTCGCAAATCAGCTCTCCACCAGTTCGACGTCATCGGTTCTCACTGCTCGACCTCTTCCAGCCTCGATCGAGACCGGCTTGGAAGAGCTTGCTGCAACTCGTGGCCCAGCAACTTCATCAACCTCCAGTATCTCACCAACGAAATTGACCATCCCTTCTCCGACCTCTCCCAAACGTCTAGTATCCAACCGAATTCTCAAAGATTATGCCGATGGCCTCTTTCTCTTCACTCAATCTCGCCTCAACAATGCCGTATCCCCTTCCGACATACCCACTGACATCAACTTCAACGTCCCGCAAATCACAGTCGACGACCCGCCAGACGAAACACCCGAGCTGGAGGTCGAAGAGATGAACCGGCTATCACGGCCTCCGTTGAAGAGTAGGTTCTCCGACTGGACCACCACAGACAGCGATTCGGTAGCTGAGTTGTCTGATCTCGAATCGCTGCGATTCTCATCGCGGCGAGACTCTGGCGTCTACACTCCAGATATGGAGATGTCGGGCATGATGAGTCCGGACTCGTTCTTCTCGGAGGTGACACCCAAGGTCGCACAGCAAGAACGGTGGACCGACGCATTCGGTTCGTGTGCGAGCTCGCCGACTCGTGGTTGCTTCTCTATGCAGCAGTCTGCGAGCGTAGTGTCCAGTCATCCGCGTAGCCGCAGCACCTCTGTCACTTCAGCCGCAGAGAGCATCTCTTACTTCACTGGCTTCGATGGCTTCACCGAAGCAGCGATGGATCCGAATTCTTTCTTCGCCGACCTTGAAGTTCTGCAGAGTCCTTACACGCCATCGACACAAGCACCGCGCTCCAGGCGTACCAGCCACCTGAGCATGCTGGCTATAGCGAGCTCCGGAAGTGACTCTGTCCCGCCGTACACTTCGGCTCCTATTGAGCAGCAACCTTCTCACAACCAGCTGGACACGCCGTCGACCCCTATCCAGCAGATGGTTGAGGTTGACTTCCATCCACCAAGTTGGCTTGTGCGGGCGATAGGATGAAGACGTTGTGAAAGTGGAACTTCCAATCCTTACTTCATCTACCCGGTTTCCATCTTAGTTGTCCACAACATACATCATTTCCGACACTCCACCACGCTGAGTCGGCTGTCAAGCCGATCTCTCACGTAGCTCATCTTAGCACTCTACTCTTTAGCTGCTAGAATTCGAAGTGGGCAACACTGCACTACACTGCCTCACAACAACAAAATGGAGAACAATGGAATCGACTACTTAGAGCGTTATCATATTTGCCAGAGCGTAAGACTCTCATAACATTTGACACTTCCATTCACGAATTCGCGAACACGATTTGCTACGCTCGATACCAAGGGATTTACGGAGTTTGATGCTGCTTTGTATTTTTGGACTCTCGGAAAGGGTTCTGCTGGGCGGAACTGCCGAGCTCCATTGTTGTACCTTTTCATCAGTAATCGACGTTGGTAAGATATAAGTTGGCGAGTGTACGAAATGGAAACATCGGACTGTGACCATGTTTTGAGGTGATAGATGGCGGATATGGAATTGTAGCGCTGACGGGGACATCGCAGACGCTATACTTGGTGTCGTGTAGGCTACAGAGTGAGCAATACAAAATATCCGCGCGGCTTTAGCTGTTTCTCTTACTACGGTCTCTGCTTGTGAATCGACCATGGTATATCACGGTTACGGCTCGATTTAGGCCTGGCTAGGGATATTGAGATACTTGCCACCAAGTCTACGCCGACTCACGAGGTCCTTTTCAGCCTCGCAACCACGAGCCACTTATTCCTCTCTCCAATGGGCTCCTCCGCCGCATCCGGGTCCCACTCGCGCCTCCTGCCATCCACATCCATCTCGAAGATGTCGTCGACAGCGAGGCCCTCCTCGCCGATGACCTCTCTGAAGAAGTGCGCCAGCTTGGCACGACCAGTGTGGAAGCCCGCAACGACGAAGACACGCGCGTCCGCGCCGGGCGTCAGAAAGTGGGCCATGGAGCGCGCAAGGCTGCGGTGCGGTGCCGCGAGCCACAGCGTATCGGCGGCGAGGACGCGGGAGAAGGTTCCTGCGCGAGCGACGGCAAACGGCGTCGTCACATCGCCCCACAGGTGCGGCTCGACGGCGACGCGCGCGCCCAGCGCGGCCGGCACATTGCGCTCCACGTTGCGCCACAGCACGGCCAAGATCTCTGCCGCCGGTTAGTCGGACAGCACGACTTGCGCCGCGCCCGCCCGCGCCGCCACCACGCCCGCCACCCCAGCTCCTGCTCGCGCGTCAGCAGCGCCCGCACACTGTCCGCCGCGGCCGCGCCGCCGCCATTGCCCACGCACCTGCGCCCAGCTCCAGCACCGTCTCGCCCGCCACCGCCCACCTTCGCTCCTCGCCCTCACCCACCCACCAGCTCCGCCCGTCCGCAAAGCGCCGCGCGCCCCACCCGCCGCGGCCCGCCGCGCCCGCCCGCCCCCCCACCAGCTCGCCCAGCAGCACGCCCGCGTTCCACACGCAGTGCGCGAACGCCGCGCGCTCGTGCGGCGCCGCCGGGTCCGCCACCCCGAACGCCAGGTCCCGCTCTTCGGTAGCGCCGCTGCTACCGGAGCTGCTGGAGCTGGAGCTGGAGCTGGAGCTGGAGCTGGAGCTGCTGGCGACGGGGAAGGCGTAGCTGCGTGCGTACGTCACCAGCGTGTCGGCGGAGCCGTGCGCTACACGTGCGTCGTCGCTGAAGAGTGTGCCTATCGCTGCGCTGAAGATGTCTTCTTGTGAGGGCGGCTGCGACGGGTGGAGTGGCTGGGTGCGGAGCAGCGAGGGGAGCATCGTCTTTGGTTCCAAGCTCTTTCAGGTGGTGGGATGGTGGGCGCTGTACGAGGCGATTGGGTGGGTGGTGTGGCTGGAAGGAAGCGTTTGGGTGGTTTGGAGGGTGGTGAGGTTGGAGCGCTTGGAGAGGCAATGGATTGAAGGAATAGAGAGCGTGGAGTCGGTGTTTGACAGAGTTATGAAGTTGCGAAGATCTTTGAAGCTGCTCGACGTGCGATCACGAGCACCACAGCTTGGCATTGCACCGCCACAGAACAAGGCTGATTATTTAAAAGACGCATTGGAAGTAACTACGTTAAAGCCGATGTAATAAGAAGCTGGACCAATTTAGAGTCGAGGCAATTCGTAGCCATGGTCGAGTCCAATCAAGGACGAATCAACCTCAATCACACCTCGCTCAAGCACAACTAACGCTTGCTCAGGGTTGCTCAAATCTACCCAAGACAAGCTCACTGTGCTCTGCCATCCTCGTCCACGAATCAAGCAGCTCACACATTGCTCACATTACATCCCTGCGTTTTTCATGCCCAAGAACAGAAGAAAAGTATATAAGAGGTCCACATTCCCTCGTATATCTCCCGTATTGTTGATACGCGATATGTCTCGCCTTTTAACCGAAGCACGGCTGGTGGGAACTCAAGAGCGTCTCCGCTGGCTTGGCAGTAGGGAGGAAGTTCTTGGAAGTCTGGTAAGCCAAGCACTCCGCCGGTTCTGTCCAAAAAATTGGCGTTGAACCTAGACTTTAGCCATGCAATAATTTCAGCTGCGGCTGGCTTGGTGCGAAACAGACAGGGAGATACTGCTTCCATGCTAAGTTATTGTCACATTCCTCACCCAGCGAATTTATAATACGCCTGATCTGGATGCCTTGGTGAAAGGGAGGTTCTTTTGCGTCGTCGTAAAGCACCCGTCGTATCTGGTTTCGCACCGAGTTCTAGCATCGAAGCTCTGTAGAAGTAGAGATGCATCAAGTGTAGAGAATATGGGGATTGGATGCACAACCTTCATTAGCAGTCTTTCGATAGTGAAAAATGTGTCGTTATACATATCAGAGCAGGGTTGGCTAATTCAACCACTCGATTTCAGCGGCAGAAAGCAAAAGGAACCGTAATGCATGTACCGAGTCGTCATAACTAGGTTGACGTCCTCAACTCCGTAGACCTCCAAATAGCGACAGTCAAGTGCCACGATTAGCCGCAGACCAGAGCCACACACAATGCAACCCGAATCCTACCACTCTAGCATCATCTCGCTTAAACTTCGCCCTGGACCTCACGAAGAACTGGGTAGAGACTCTGCGCCTCTTTATCTTGATCCATCTCCATAGGATCGCCACGGCTCTCATTGTCCTCTTGGTCGTAATCACCACTCTCAATCTTCTCCTTGATGAATTGTCTCAGCGCCTCAATGATGCGTACGTTCTCGATCCAGGCCTCATTACTCTTATATGCATCCGAGTCTTCAGACTGCGCGCCTGGCGATCTAAGTGCGGGATCAACGTTCTTGAATGCGGGAGATGGAGCGTCGACGTTGGAGTTCGGCCTTGACGTGATTGGAGATGGAGTTTCGTCCGAGTCTTCACTTCCATTGCTCGCGGGCTTTTGGAGATAACCACCTGAGTGTCGTCGTCGACCATCCCCGTCAAAAGCCGTTGCCAATCCAGACGGAGGAGCGCTACTCGTGGTGGTGTAGACATTCGACTCGGACATGGCACTGACTGAAGGAAGAGTTGGGTACATGCTATGCACGCTCGATCTCTCAATAGTGTGAGCGGAGTGGACTGAGCTTGGAGAGTGAGCCGATTGATAAGAAAGCACACTGGACGCCGGTGTCAGAGCTGGAGTTTCTGCAGCTGTTGATGTGATGGGTGCCATAGCTGTGGCATGCGAACTTGATGGATTAGAGGTTGCAGACATATGAGGAGGTGAATTACTCGATCGGTAGCTGACGCTGGTTGGAACATAGTGTGCACCGGGTTGGGCTACACCAGCTGCAGCGGCTTGATTTGAGTTTTCGTAAACCGTCTGCTGGAGTTGATCGAGGAACTGATCGATCTGAAGCAAGTCGTTCTTCGTTCGCAGGTTCGAGAGTGGCAGTGAATACTGAGGCTGAAGAAGAGGACCTTGAGCGGACGCTACCGATGTAACACCGGACTGAAACTCTCCACTTCCGCCACTGCTAAATCCTCCAGGCATTGGAAGTTGTAGAGTTTGAAGTGAGGAGAGGCGTTGACCAACGTCGTAGTAGGTGGCTGGGTCGATGGATCTCCGCTTGGCGTCTCCAAAAAACTCATTCAATGCGTCGAAAGCTGCACGTTTCCTGAGCTCATACTCAGCTTTCTCACTCGGTGTTTGACTGACGGCATAGTAAACGGGCCCATAGGCCGATCCCTGCTGCGGAGCTGACCCACCGTGGTATCCAGTCGAGTTACCACTAGCATTTGGATAGTACATGGGTTGACCAGCTACTTGGTGATGATCGGGATAATAACCACTGGCGGTTGCGGCAAGCGATTGCAGATCGGCAACTACTGTCAATAGATTAGCTTGTAACGATCCAAGGCCGCTGCGCAAGTCTAAAGAATTGAACAACCTTGACAACCGACTAAAACTCACATTTGGTACCTTGATTTTGATACGCTGGACCTCCACCGGCGTGTCCACCTCGATTCGGTTCTGGTGAGCGAAGGAGGACTGAATCGTCAGCATGAGTCTTGACGTGTTTCTTCAAGTCTTGAGGTCGTTTGAAAGCTTTGCCGCAAAAGTCACATTTGTGAGGCTTGAGCGGAACGTGAACGCGAATATGCGAAGTGATGTGGTCACGTTTCACGGTCGTCGTTCGGCAGTTACCCCATTGACACGTCAAGTTGAGATTGTTTGTGCTCTTGCGACCAACATGCCGGTCACAAACATGATCCTAAATGTTAAGTCAGATATCAGCTGCAAAATAAAATAGATGGGAGTGGCAGTTGGATGTTGAGTAGTGAGCCATAGCTGAAGTGAGAGAAAAGTTTTTGCGGCAAACTTCCAACCAGGCAACAACGACACTGAAATGCTCGCCACGGAAGTCGTGGAGTTTCGATCATCAGTATAGTTGATAATCAATGATAGAGAAGAAGAAAACGAACAAGGCGAGCATGGCTTGGCAGCCTTGCCGGGCTTTACATACATAAAGTTGCTCCGCGGTCGCGCAGCGTTCACCACAGTTCTGCCACTGACAAGTTAACGAATCGCCACCGACGTTGGTCTGCGCAACGGCTGCGCCAACCGCCGACTGAGGTTGAGCAGGTGGTTGCTGCTGTGGCAGAGACGGATCAGTTGCTGGGATGCTCTGGCCGTTGTCGTTTTGACTCGACATTCTTATGTTGGAGTTGCAGGTCTTGGCAAAGCTGGCGGAAAGACGACAAGAAAGCTGACTTTTGTACCGCGGATCGGCAGAGTTTTAAGAGGCAAAAAGCTTTTTTGGGTCAACGGTAAGATCCGTCGATGCGATCCAGCACGTGGAAATAAGTTTAGATCGGGAGGCAGAGGATGGAAATGTTGCGGAAGTGAAGGTGATGGCTGGTGTTGGCGGAGACAAAAAGGCTCGGCACGAAGTGGAAGAACTTTTTGGAAAGAGTGCACGGCAGCTTTTGAACTGAGCAAGCCGGGCGACACTCGATGAGAGAGCAGCGCAGGCTCAGCACAGCCCACTATTGTCAAGCCCGTAAATCCATGCCATTTGCTTTAATGGCACTCTTGGCATTCTGCTTTGGCTGTCGTTTCATTGGCGGTGGGTGCAGAGCAGAGAGCGGGCGATAGGGAAGATGCCACCGCGCAACTAAACACCTCGGCTCATTTGAAGCTGTGCCAGCACGACACCCGCGCCCAATCATATGCGTCATTGGACCAGGCAGGGAGACAGGTATGCGCGCCACTCAGCCGGTTATCTGATTAGCGACAGGCCCAGGCCAGAATGTTTGGAGGGCGCACCAGCTCAGTAGCGGGTCTTGGCAGAGTCTTAGCCATCCAGGTTCCGTCACACACCTGCCGGTCCCGCGCGATGCCCAGTCGCACCATCTTACCTGAAAGCCCACGTAATATGTCGTACGTTGCCAGCCCTTCGCCCCTGGCCTCTTGCGCTTCACTTCCAAGACTCCCGCCAACGCCAATGCACTCCGCCTGCTCTTGGCTCGTCTGAATACTTGGCCCGTGGCGGAGGGCTCGGCACAATTTGTCACTAATAGCTTCTGGCAGGTCAACCGCTTCAAAACCTCGTTCCACTTCGCTTTGGACCTTCCATCTGTAGCCGTGAGAGAGCATGACAATACAGGCGAAATGTAACGCTGCTCTTGGCCTACGTACCGCGGTATAAGTAATCCTCTGCGATGGTTAGATACCGTCCCCAACTGACTCCCCTTTCGTCCGCAATTCCAGCTTTACCTCGCCGATAAAACACCCTCTTCAGTAGCTAATATTTAGAAGTCCCTTTCGCAAATTGATTGTATCTATTTGAAACAACCTTTCCTTGCAGCGATTACAGTTGGTGCCGCCAAAACTCATACGCTGCAGTGTCTGACCGTAACATCTCCTGATCTGGAAAGGTCGTCAGCCTTGCCACGAATCTAATATATTGCGTCTTATCTTGGCATAGAGAGAAGGCGAGACTGCAGGTTGGAAGGGCCAAACGGAATTACGATGAATGATGATGTAGTGATCATAGCTGAACGGTCAAGGTCCAACTCTATACGTTAATGGGGCGATTAAATGTCATGCGGCGAAAATGATTGGAATTATAGATTAGTGCTTCATCATACTCGAAAGAAAAGATTCAGGACCACAACGATCGAATGAGCTCTGGATTTGAGGAACATCGTCCTGTGGGAATGCGGATGTGAATTATACAAGCAATAAAGCTGAGTGTCGCAGTCTTGGCTGCCCCATCCAGCGGCAAAAGCCGCAGCTTTAGGGTGCTTCAAGTCCCTTTTTAGTACCCAGACTCCCAACGCACTGCCTAACGACTTCAGCCTCAGCAACACACAAAATCTCAGAACTCTGCGGTGAATGCGGAATACAGTTGCCTTCTCTACCCGCCCGTCATTAGCGAGAACCATGCATTCAGTCTATATTAGCAATGGCCACTGCCGAGTAATGGCGTCGATGTCGTGTTAAATGGATCGTTGAGGTATCGTATCTGCTGCGTGAGGCTGCAGAGCCACGGAGACAATCACCACTTCCCGTAGATATAAGATGTGAGGATCTCCCCGAAACACATTTTCCTCTCCCTTTCCCCTTTCACACTATCAAAAGGCACTCACCGCTCTATTCCTACTGTCAACATACCAACCAGTTCTTTCCTTCGAAGCCTCTATCGACATGTCTCAGCACTCCTATTGGCCGCCCTCTCCTGCAACTCAACCTCAAGCTAACGACACATTCTTCTAACGACACATTCTTCGTCGCCTTGTTGGACATGAGCAACGAAGACTTTTGCGCCCTCTTTGAAACGGATGCTCAGGTCGACCAAACCAAACTTGCCCTGGAAACGCCCTTCAGCATGGACCTTCCAAATGGAGTTGAATCCAACTCGGCACCCGCTGATGCTCGTCCAATTTCCGCACCTCCGTGAGTTTTTTTTTTTCCACTCACTGAGCTTCGCATATAGCTTCCCTATGGAGATGCATGTCCACGGTTCTAGCCGTGGGGTTCACGGTTCTAGTCATGGTGGCGAAGATCTAGACCCCTTTCCAGTAAATGCAGAAGGGAAGCAAGCTCTAATAACCTGCATCTTTCCGGAATGTCCGAAGACCTTCACGCGGCAAAGTGACCTTCAACGTCACATCGACACGATCCATATTCAAAAGCAACGTTTCTGGTGCCCACATTCGACTTGTAAGCGCAGTGATGAATACGGTGGCCAGAAGAAGTCTTTTGCGCGTCGAGATAAGAGAGACGAGCACGCCAGGAAAATTCACCTTAAGGGTAAGCTGATGGGCCAAAGGCCGTGCTTGAAGTAGAATATCGGAGTTGGCAGTCGCATGTGAGGTATTGACCGAGAATCATATACTAGTCTATGCCCCTGCCTCGAGACCATGTTGAGAACTATATTGATGGTTGAAAGATATTTTGGTTATCAGTAAATGTCGCTTCATCATAATTTCACAAATAAAATAGTATCGTCATTATCCCGCGGTGAATACAGTCAAAGATCGAGCAATGTCAGGCCTCTCCTCAAATAGTTGTTCATAGCATTATCGGGAGTATGTCGGCGCTGACTAGTCGTGATTCTCGCCATCGACCAAGACCAGGGCAATGAGAGGATGGATGGATGGATGATTCTTTCGCCATGTTGGTGCTTGATTCAGGCCCACTGGCGAAACTACCTTACCTACGGCTATCTTAATTAAAGCATTCAAAGCGGCGAGGGTAGGGTCAGGGCCGACGAGTGATTACCTTATGCAAGGTATAAAATTGTGCGGCCTAAGGTATAACTATTCTGCAGCTTATCGATAATGAATTTTAATGCCGCGAAGTTCGGCGATGAGATTTGTACAGTCACACGGCAACAAATTTCACAAACCTGCAGCACTCGCTCGTATATACCTCTCCTTTTCTCGTTGTACTTCTCCCTGACCCCAATTCCTCTCAATGCTCTTCTAGACACAGTAATGGCGTGCCTTGTTCCTCGAAGCGCCGTCAGGGCCGCCGTCTCCCAGTCCACTCGCCGATTTGCCTCTTCAGCTTCTGCTGCCGCAGCGTCGAATCTTCCTAACCGCGTTAAAGATGCCATATCAGTGAGGTTAAATCATAACATACGAGTAACAACGCAAACTAACATGTCCATAGCGAGAGGCTTCCCTTCCCACTCCTGATCCTCCCGCAGACTCTCAAACAAGCCGCCTTGTAAACACGTCAATGCAATTCATGGTCCCAACTTACTCGCGCCCTCCTCCAATGTTCCAAAAAGCCGAAGGATGTTATCTCTACGACGTTGAGAACCGCCAATATCTAGACTTTACGGCTGGCATAGCCGTCAATGCACTAGGCCATTGTGATCCTGAAATTGCGAAACTGCTCTATCAGCAAAGCAGTACGTTGATGCATACTTCCAACCTCTATCATAACCCCTGGATAGGCGCACTTTCCCAGCTACTGGTGGAAAAGACGGTTGAAAGCGGAGCCATGCAGACAGCGACCAAGGTATTCGTCTGCAACAGCGGGTCTGAGGCTAACGAAGCGGCTCTCAAATTTGCACGTAAGGTTGGTAAGGTGTTGGATCCTTCGGGTGCGAAGCATGAACTCGTCTCCTTCAATAACAGCTTTCACGGCCGCACCATGGGCGCTCTGTCTGCTACACCAAATCCAAAGTACCAGAAACCCTTCAGTCCGATGGTCCCAGGCTTCAAGTACGGCACTTTCAACGATATTGCTGGCATCGACGCGCTTGTCACGGACAAAACGTGCGGCGTCATTGTCGAGCCGATCCAAGGTGAAGGTGGTGTGAATGAGGCCACGGAAGAATTCCTCGTCGCTCTGGCCAAACGCTGCCGCGAGGTCGGCGCAGTTCTGATCTACGATGAGATCCAGTGCGGGCTGAGCCGAACAGGCACTCTGTGGGCGCACGCGAGGTTACCAGTCGAAGCACATCCTGACATCCTCACCACGGCCAAGGCCCTCGGCAACGGCTATCCCATCGGCGCCACCATCGTCAACGAGTCCGTTGCCAGCAAGATCATGATTGGCGACCATGGCACCACGTTCGGTGGTAACCCACTCGGCTCCCGCATCGCCCACCACATCGTCAACCGGCTTGCCGACAAGGAACTGCAGCAGTCGGTTTTGGCGAAGGAGCAATTGTTCCGACAGCGATTTGAGCGTTTACGGCAGCGATTCCCCGGCAAGATCACGGAAATTCGAGGGCGAGGTTTGATCCTGGGTCTTCAGATGACTGAGGATCCCACGCCTATCTTGACGGCTGCGAGGGAGCGCGGATTGCTAGTCATCACGTGTGGCACCAATACGTTACGCTTCGTACCGCCACTCGTCATTTCCAACGAGGAAATTCAAAAGGGAATGGATATTTTGGAACAAGCCATGGAGGCGGTGTACAAGACGCAGTAGGCTATGACAAGTTAACGAGATAGGACCGAAGTAGGACCCTGGTATGTAATATTTTGCGTTCGAAACGTTTCTGAGCCGAGACATTTGCCAGGAGTTGCATGGAATGTGTAGACGGCTCAGAAGAGTTTGAAGTGTCTACATGCAAGGAAATCATACATCCCAATAACACTACCTGTAGTGGACAGAATGCTTGCACCACTAGCAAGGTCCGGACGTTGCTTTCGTTGTCACTAGAGCTGTTATATTGTTAAGATTCATCTACATTGCCTGCCCTAAGTCCATATGGGGCAGGAGAAGCGATGCGCTAGCAACCTCGCGAACTTGCAGATACGAACGGGCAGCAGCTTAAAAACAACGAAAGTTGTAGTTAGATGACCTCTAAGTACACCTCCTTCTTAGACGCGTACTACCTACGCAAATGGATAAATATGTTATTGTGTACACCAGTAAGGCATGACTCACATGGACGGTATTGTGGCGGATCTTGTCCGATGTACAGACCTTCCCTAACCTGTACCTATTAATTACGATGGTATCTCCTGTCCTAGTTTACGTTCTGCCGGACCTTGGACTGCGGTACCGTAGTGCTGTGATAGGAACCATACATACACATTACAGTTGTAAGCTGAGCTAACAGTCAATAGTTCCTAAATCCGGCCACTACGAAGGAGCGCGCTCTCGATTAGACCTGCCTTTACTTTACAGCCATGGTTGACAGCAGTTGATAATATAATTTCTTTAGCTAAAGGATGAATTAAATCTTCACGATCCATGCTGTCGGCCCCCCCCCCACTTGCGATGATGAGAGTGGTTCGGGTTGGCCCCCAATGGTGTGATATTTTCACCACCTCGTGCTACTCTGTCTGCACAATCGTACCCGGCGTTCCTTGACCGAGCTCTGGATTCTGCAGGTTGTCATCTATGTTTCGTCCAGAGGCATCTACATACATGTAACTGCAGCATACCCGGAAGGTAATAGATTCATAGATTGGCTAGCACCCTACCCGTTCTCGCATGATTCAGAATTCGAGGCTAGAAGGAATGGGGGCCAGTCTGGCAGCGTGAATGAAGATAACATGGCAAGATTGGAGAGGTAAACTCCGAATTTCACTTAACTTTCACCGTCAGAATCTCCGTTTCGTTGTGGGACTAACCCACACATTTATCTATCATGGAGGTTTTGAGAGCAACTGCAATACATGCTGAGCCTTACTACTCTCATGGTCTTCGCAAGACATTCCTTATCGATGCATTGAAACCAACTGTCAAAACAACTATTCCTCAGGAGGCAGCTGACATTGGATATGAAGTCGATGAAGAGAAATTTCTAGCTCGAGCCCAACGACAAATTCAATTGGGAGGGCTCGAGACTGAGATTCCTTTTGGCTGGCCACAATCCTTGCAAAGGTCTCTTGTCTGGGAGCCATCCAATGTCAAAGAAGAGGACTACGTTTATCTTCTGACAGAGGATGACAAGATCGAAATCGAAACAGCGCTTGAATACTTCAAAAGCGACCTTTCTACATACCGTTCTAAGCTGTTCGTAGGCTAATGGCTTTTGCTGCAGGTTAAGAACTCGATGGCGAGCTACTTTCGCGAGAAAACTTTCCGTTGCCAGGTCTAAGCGCGCAGCTTCACAAGACATGCGCTCGGGTTTACGATGGCATCGGATTCGCCATCGTTCGAGGATTGGATCCAGATGCATATACCGTGGAAGATTTCGCGCCGGTTTATCTCGGTATTTCATCATACATGGCGGAGAAAAGAGGGAAACAGGATCAGACAGGTTCTATGTTAAGTCGATTGGAATTGATAAAGATAACTGCATTGACGGAACTTGTAGTCCATGTAATCAGACGCAATCATGATGGTCATAATAGGCAATATTGCCTGAACAAAGTACTCCGTACGTCTGTCTGCTTACTAAAAACAAGCTTTGATCGCTTACATGCTCATAGCCATTCCACACTGATACAGTTACAGACTGCCTCTGTCTTGTAACGAGAAACTGCTCTAGTGAAGGAGGATGCAGTGTCCTTGCTTCAGCGTGGACCGTTTACAATGAACTCGCCGCTACGAGACCGGACATTTTGCATGTGTTGGCGAAAGCAGACTGGCCATTTGATACGTAAGTCACTCATGCTAACGCCTGCCATACTATGAAACTGATTTTGCGAATATTCAAGTTATGGGAGACGTCCAGCATACTACAATCGCGCCTTGATGTATTGCCACGACGAAAAGCTTATCACTTGCTTCTCGCGACGCCTCCTAGTTGCACATGAACCATATGAATCTCGAAGCAAGGGCATTCCTGGGCTTACTGAAGCCCAAGCAGAAGCGCTTGATGCAGTTCACTTCATTGCAAAGAAGCACGAATTACGGACTCGGCTGATGAAAGGTGATATTCACTTCGTGATAATATGGCAATTCTGCATCGCAGGGAGGCGTTCGTTGACGAAGGAGTACACAATCGCCACCTCGTTCGGGTGTGGCTGAACAACGAACTGATGTGCTGGAAGCTTCCGAAACCCTTGCGCTTGGTTTGGGCTAGAGTATTTGAAGATGATGAGAGAGGATCTCACTGGGATATTGATCCCGTTAGGGAAAAGAACAGGACAATTTCTCGGGTGAGTGACTCTTGTGACTGAGAATCGAGGAGACCTGATGGAAGACTGGTCAAATTGAATCAAGATTAGGTGGTTTCTTTCCCTAAACATCCACGGAAAATAGTATCTAAATTGTTTTAATGAAATTCAGCTAACGTACATTGAGTTGGATCTTTTATGATCATGTTGGGCCTGGTTTCCGATTTCGTTCATACATCTAGACTACCCAGCACACATCATGGCCGAATACCTTGTTTGGCCTCATTGGCGTTATAAATGACTCTGCGCATATTTAGCTGATTATTATACAATAAAGCTGAGTGTCGCAGTCTCGGCCGCCAAATCCGACGGGTTTTGGCATCGCTTTGGGCGGCCTCGACCAACCACTCCTGTATTTCGCAACTGCTCCGGGTAACGCAACTCTTTTCGTTGCGTGTAAAAAGAGTGGCCTTGTAGCTCAGCTGCCAGTGGCCTAAAAGTAATCCTGCTGGTAATAGCTATATTACACAAGTATGTATCGGAGATCTTAGCTTAATGTGAAGTCCTGACCTTGTGCTCTATCTAAGCAGATCGAAGCGACAGCCTCACCGTCCATAAAACCGTGAAGATATACTTCTCCAAGTATTATAAACTTGTTACCTACCGGCCGAAGCAGAACCGGTGTACTGCAGCCGAACAAAATTGCAATTATATCTCCGCATCTTACTTGGTCAGTAGCGTTACCATAAATATTGTCGGGCACCCAGCCAAGATATCCCTTCGCAGTAGACATAAACCGTCTGGCCTTACAAGTGCGGTCAAAGCAGGCATATACCTCAGCATATGTACGTTCTGATGCGTCACTAGGTATTTCATCCACAAAGTATTCGTCAAGCCGTCGCCCCCCGACTAAGAAGCTCTTATTTGCATGGCGCCAGCGTTCCCAACGAAAATAATAGCCATTTTGATCTGCTAACCAGTTCCAATTCCGTTTAAGAAATTGCGGGAATGCGGAAGCAAAAGTTGATGGAAGGCTGAATATTGCAGTGTGGGTGTCGTCAGCTTTTATTCCGTCAGCGACTCGATTCATTATAAGAGTATGGCACAAGGCTCGTTTGTTGATATTGTTATTCCCATATGCAAGGATTTTGCAACTTGGCTGTATGATTGACTCTTCTTCCCAGTGAAAGTAACCGTTTCCACGCGCAGAAAGGCCGTCAATGTGATCAATGGTAACTCCCCGACAAGATAAGTGGAGGTTGTCTGAGGAGAACGAAAACTGTGGGGAAACATCTCCGCTAGCCTTGTATACGGACACTGTTTGTGCTTCTTTTACCGAATTCTCTGTGAAAAAGGGTCCCCAGAGAGTAGCCTCGGGTCTGGAATATCGAATTCGACCATCCCATGTCCAATCAGCCGCCCAAGATGGTGACTGAGCCTTCCCCCAGGGATTGCATTCCCTAAGCGGCTCGAGATTGCCGTAAGTCGTAATGAATGCTCTAGTGACTTCCGCAAATATATCAGAAGGCATTGCTTTGTAATTTGGAGACAGCTGCTGCACTACCGCCGGATCAATCATGCCAATCAAACCATAGACTTTGTCCCGTACGTCTGTGCAGTCCGCTGAATTGGCAGTTTCCAGGAGTCGGCCAAGGCCAAGTGGATGTCCACCTAGCTCTTTATGCTGTGTGAGTGTCCACAGATCCTTGTTTACATGGTGAAGACTCCAGGTCGACCAACGATTGTCAATATCCAGACTCGAGCGCTCAATGTCTCGAGCTAAAAGGGTGTCCTTAACGATCCACAGATGTTGGAATAGGACACAAATGCCTTTACAAAACGTTGACCAGTCGATGGAATGGCTGCCTGCTTGAATTGCAGTCGTGTAGCCGCCGAGAACAAGCTCCTGAATGATCCACATTCGTGTCCAGTACGGCCGGAGCATGAACTGCTGTAGTGCCAACCAAACACCAACGCCCATACAGTCTGGATTATTTCTGAGTCTTGATTCAAGTTCCTGGGCGTATCCATTTGCATTTGCATCTGCTAACTGTTTCACGAGCCCGATAGCTCTTGAAGAATCTAACTTTTCTTCTCCAAGCCAAGCGATGACGGACCACGCGTTTCCATAGATGTTCTGCATTCTGGTAATCTGTCGCCCTCGCTCTTTGAGATCACTCTGATTAATGCAGATAGCGTCTATCCATAACTTATATTCCGCAGCAAACTTTGATTCGCTCGACAGGTGGTGAAGTGCTACCTCAAGATTGCGAGTTACTTGCATTTCCTGCCCGTTGACGAGAATCTTACCGATGCCATGCTCCTCTCCCCAAACATAGGAGAGAGCTGCAAAGTCGCCCCAGATAAAGCGATGGTAGTGCTGCGAGGGTATTTGATCCGAATTCTGAGCACTTGATGCGGAGGTTGTATATCCGCCTTGGCATCTGGAGTCGATCCAATCTACCAGAACTCCTCGCTTGCTTTTGCCGGTAGAAGAGAGGGTCGATAGGAAATCTCGGTATGAATTACTGAATGCCTTGAGTGATGCCTTTTCCAAGTGACATATGATGAGACCAGATTCTTGCTGTGGTTGAATAGACAGTAGTCGGATCTCATCTCGATCTTCATCCAGTGGGGTGTAGAAACTTGGGCCTTGGTTCATCTTTCTTCGGATCAAACTGTATTATCGTTTATTAGGCAAGCCGGACTAAATTCCCTATTTTAATAGTAGAAGGATGAAAGAATTCGCTGAAGTTAGAGGACAGCCAAAGTTGTCAGGCTGAGCTCGCATGGTTTGCCCGTGCGCTCCGGTCTCATAGAGAATACCGTAGATCGCGTTGTTAGGAAGGGTTACAAGCTGCATACAGAAGGTCTGGAGGGAAATGATTTGAATTCCGAAACGGATTACGACGTTCTCGAAACAGGTTTTAAATGGTGGACAACAGAGTTGCGACGAGCAGAACACGTTTTCAAATCGTACAGGGATGGCTATCGTGAGATTGGGCTGAAACGACCGACATTACCCGTACGCGACATTTTGGTGGACTTGGAAAGTCTGACGTGCGACTGATTAGAGCCTCGTTACAATTTGCTGTTTTAAATAACTAGATAGTGGCAAATTAATATATTTCTCTACCATCTTTTAGAATTCTGCGATATAGATGACCTTTACTCTATACTGGGCATGGTGTTCGCATCGTTGAGATACCCCCCCGCGCGTGTCATTCTGCCCTCAACCACCTTTTCCTTGATATTCCCTGACAGCATCTGCAACAATTTGAGCAATTGAGAGAACTTTCTCCTCCTCAAGCCTTCGCCCAAGGATCTGAACAGCAACAAGGCTATTGCAGGCATCCGTGTCGTCTTCAAAGAGCGGTCAGTAACCATAATCTGGCTTGGAGAGCAACCTAGCATCCGTGCCGTTGCTATGCTCACTGTTGAAGAGGTCATTACATTCTCCCCATTGACGACGTTGCTCCGCATTGTAGGAAAGACAATGGAAGAGTCAAAAAGCATGGGAGAGGCGAGATACGCGCGTCACACGGCGGTACGAGAATTATTTCGGCTCGTACCCAACAACGCGAACTTCGTGCTACTACAATTCACACGTGCCTCAATCGAGCCGTCATGAGAATAATTGAAGTGCAATAAGTTAAACTGCAACGAAAGATTTCCGTAATTCTAGCTTCACCTACACCCGGCACAGCATATCACCTACTTCCTGCCATCCTTCGCTACCTGCGCAGCTCAAGCACCAGAAGACATCGTGAGGATCGTAGCTCCGCTTAATTTTAAGTAAACGAGGATAATTACTTCCCCAGAATGCATTCTGGAAATCGGGCTCGTAAGCATTGGCCTGATAGGGTGAGCGGGTCATTCAACTACTTCAATCCATGCTCATGGCTTACCTCGTTCAGATAACATCCGGTGTTAGGTGCCAATTCTCGTAGCGCGGCAGTGTAGTTATCCGTTAGCTCGTAAATCGCTTGCTTTTCTGCCGACGAATTATACGGTGCCCATGCCGCTCCGGTGACTGCATCCTTTAGCATTCAGGTCAATCCAGAAGTCCAATGATTTCACTTACTAATGTGGCAATATCCCGTTCTCCATGCCGGAGAAACGGCGTCGAAGTCAGTTGGATAGGCATGAGTCCCTGGTCCAGCAACAAAATTCAGCGTAAGTCCACCCTGACCTACCGCTTGGCTAAAGAATCTGCCTAGGTTGGGACTTGTCAACGCCTGCTCATCCAAGATACGTGAGCCTATTGCAATGTCATAGCCAATAGGTGTTGAATGGTCTTGGTGAAGAATCCACCAGTCGTAGTACGAGTCCCACTGTTGCGCTGACAGGATCGCCGACTCGACGTCAGGCTTATATGTCGCATTAATGTACTCCGCAAGAGGGAGAAGCAATCCAAGAGTCTCGTTAAGCGTCTGATTCACTCCGTGGAAGTTGCCCTCAAAGATGTTGGGGATTGTAGCGTTTGCTGGACTGATATTGGCGGTGCATTGAACTCCGCTGTTCAGAAGTCGTGGGAACTCCGCCGCCATATATGACCAAGCCTCCCAGAACTTCTCTGCATTGAGGGTTGGACTACCAAACGCCATGAAGACTTCATTAACCGGCTCTGATGGCCAGACTTTGGTGGTAAAGTTGACGATAACTCCAAGCGTGGAACCTCCGCCACCACGAAGACCCCAGAAGAGGTCGCTGTTTTGGCAAGCATTGGCCGTGACAATCTCTCCGGAAGGAATGACAACAGTCAGCTCAAGGATGCCGTCTGCAGCGAGACCTTTCTGAAAGCTAATGACCGAGTGCCCACCGCCGGTAACGTACCCTCCTGGATTTACAGTTGGAGCACCGCCGACATGAATCATGCCGCCATACTGGTTGGCAAATGCAAATGCACTACCTCCATCTTCACCGGCCGCTCTTGTCAACGCCCAACCGTCCCATGCATTTGGATAGTTATTTCCATAGCAGCCAGTGGGCGTAAAAGTGTCATGCCAGGTAAGACCTTTCAGATTATGTGTCCAAATTGACAGGGAGTTGGGTGCAACGGACCGGCCTCGAAAGTCGTGTCCCGATGCTTTGACAATCAACCGAACATGATTCTCACGAGCAAAGTCGACGCCGGCTTTGACATCCTCTGCTGTTGTCGCATTCACCACATATACTGGATAACCATTATCGGTGCATGGTACCAATGGCGATGGAAGGCACGAGTCGTTGTTCCAGTTGGGATAAGCATTGCCAACCGGGTCATTCTCGTAAAACGGCCATGAAGTGTACCATAGTGTAGCAACCTCGGCACACGATGCATTGTTATAGTTCGGCTGGCCTGGATGGCAGACGCCGCCAGGTGGAACAGATTTGATGAGTCCGCCGGAGAGGCTGGTGTTGAGCTTCGCCCAAGACGAAGCGGACGGCCATGAAGAGGTGCCAGGGACGGCCTTGCATTGAGGACTATGAGCAGCAGTTATCGAAGTGACACCTAGCAGTGCGAAGCTTGTAAACGTCAGGTACTGCATTGCGGTAGACAATGTAAGTTAAAGGATGTTCAATTAATGAATTCTCTACCCAAGCTATTTCGGTCGACTTCCTGACGTATTTATTATCCACTCTCATGTTCTAAAACAGCACCTCGCAATAAAATTGGGTCTCAAGGTTACGCTTTCGCGATATATGACTATTCTTGGGAACGAGCTACGGTTAGGTCCAAGTGAGCACAATGCGGATCCAGATAGAAGGCAATTTTCCGTGAGAACGCGGCATAATGATCTTGGTAGTGGATCATAATGTTCAAGCTTTGATGCACTTCCCAGTACCAAGGCGGATTCTTGCTAGTTGCAACATAAATAGTCCATGCCGAAATGCTCCATACGAGTTGAGCCTTGCGCCACAAAATTACCAGGCATCGCGAGGTGTTTCGCTAGCGTCGTGTTTTGATTGGCGTCGTGGCATCTGACCTAATTTGTATGTTTCCTGAGCGATCTCGGGTCAAACACTCCAGAAATTCGAGCTTGGGATCTCTTAAGTTCTGAGGGGTTTGAATGAGCGAGGCAGATCTGGAATATGCAGTCTGAGTTTGCATAGGAAATATATACGTACTTACCACTAGCTACTTCCGATGGTGAAGGCAGAGCCACGTGGTTGTAATGGAACTCGCATTGGTCGAGCTTTCCGACTTCAAACCTCCAAACTAGATACTGATGAGATAAGCTCAATCTGCAGATAACGGACGAGTTTTTGATGCAATGTTCACCATGAAACATCCAAGCTTAACCCGACATGCGTTTTGATATTATTTGGTGTTTGATTATCCTAGAGCAGTCATGCGGTTCTTAACCCTGCTCTTATCGTGGTTATCGCTTTTAGCACAAGGAGTACGCGCGGAACAAGTTCCGATAGTCGGAGATCCGGTAAGGCTCACTTGAATTTAACGATTATTTATATGGAAATACTAACTGACCAAAGTCCTCTCGAACTATTTACATGATCCGTCATGCTGAAAAGCCTCCAAAGAATGCGAAGGGCGAGGATCCTCCAGGCCTCTCTGCCGAAGGAATTACTAGGGCAGAGGCTTTAGTACAGACCTTTGGCATCGATAGCAAGTATAATATCGACTTTATTATTGTGGAACACCCGAAGAAAAGTACGACATTAAAAAAGATCTACCATCCTTCTCATTCCGGAGACTAACGTGAAACTTAATTAGACGGTGAAAGAAACCGACCATTCAAAACGGTTGAACCACTCGCCGAACATCTGGGACTAAAAGTCCACACAAAGATTCACCGTGACGATGCCGAAGGTGTTGCCAAGGCGGTTAAGAAATACCATGGAACCGGAGATATCCTCATCTGCTGGGAGCACACACAAATGACCAACATTTCTTCCGCTCTCGGCGTTACTCGATTTGGAGAAGACAGCGGTTGGGCTGGCATGCCAATTGAGTATCCACACAAACGATTTGATCTGATTTGGGTGGTGCCACAGCCGTATACGGAGATCTTGAGAGTAGAGAGCGAGCAAGTCCCGGGACTAGACGATGGCAAGACACCAGACCCGCCGGGGAATTCCGCAAGACGTTCAAGAAATGTTTCGCCACAGTTAGTTTTACTCATGACTCTCAATGTCGTATATCTACTGGTATCAGAGGTATTAGAGTGGCAGTGCTAGGCTTGATGCTGGTAAAATAAAATGTTATAATAGAACCACATTTATTCTACTCCTGGTACGAATAAGTTCAGAACTTGCAGTATGGCACGCATGAGAGTGATAATAAGTCGAGGCGGCTTGTTTGTGAGGCTGGGAGACATTTTAAGGAGAAAGATTTGTACGTTGGAGGAGGTTGATTTCACATGCTTTGCATGCTTTCAGCCCTGGCGTCGGATCGGGGATCCGATCCGGATGAATGAAAGCAGGTCGCAAGCGTTCAAATTGCCTACTCTAAGATCCTGTACAATCACATGCCTACGGTCATCACCCAAAGAATCGACTTCGGATCTCCTCCACAAAACAGTAAGGCCAGCTGACATGTTACTTTTTGCCTTCCGGCCCGATATACACGCCATAAACGCCGCAGTAGCATTCGAACCTGGCTAGATGATTCTCCATCCCATTACAGCTTCCATTTCGACTCTGGTGTCATCTGCACCAAACAAGCTCTGGTCTTTGTGAACATGATCGGTAGGCATACCTAAATTGATGGAATTCGAAAATTTCAATTGACAACTTCTTGCTAGATCATGTCCTTGGACGACCGTCCGTCAAGTTCCGCAAATATCAGGTCTTTACCGTCGTCTTCCTCTGGTCAATCTATCTCTGGAGGTTCGATTCTACTCCATCATCGCTCTACTGTATCTCAGATTGCTCAATGAATACAGATCCGATCCGCACGGCCCGCCTGTGATCCGTCGTCTCTCCTCGTTCTTCTCCAAGCATCTCACCACCTGGCAAACTGTCGTCCTAACCGGCATTTACCTCTACATCGCACGTAACTTCTCCAAACTCGTCCCCATCCTCGAAAGCCCTGAACCACTCGCAAACCTCTACAACCGGACCTACTTCCGAGCAACATGGGTGACAACGGCGTTGGACGCGGGCTTCTGGACGGCGATGAGGGTGAGGCCGAAATGGCTCAAGGATATTTTGAGTATCCTCTTCAGCGTCTACTATCTGGTATGCGCCGAAGCGGCTGACGAGAAGGTGCGGCGTGTACGAGGAGCGTTGACAGTCGACCACTTGCGCGTGAGCTGGAACAAGGGCGTCGATAGTCCCTACCTCGACTTTTGCACCAGCTTGCTGCGCCCGCGCTTCATGAGTTACAAACCGCGCGCCATCCGCATCCCACGCCCACCGCAGAGCAGCTACGAGGAGCCTATCAGTGCGTGGCTATACTTTGATGGACCCACCTCCGCGCTTAAGAACCAAACTAAGGTTGTGCTGGATGTGCCAGGTGGTGGCTTCATCTCTATGAGTCCTAGGACGCACGATGATAAACTCATTGCCTGGGCTGGGAAGACGGGACTGCCTGTGCTGAGTCTGAACTACAAGAAGGCTCCCGAGTATCCGTATCCCTACGCGCTGAATGAATGCTACGATGTCTATCACACACTTATTGCGTCAAGAGGAAGATGTATCGGAATGTCTGGAGAAGTCGTACCTCGGATTGTCATGTCTGGAGATAGTGCCGGAGGTAACCTTGCCGTCGGGACAGTTCTCATGATCCTGCAGGCTGGAAGCACTGATGGAAGACGGTGGCATGGTGAAAATGCACTGCCACTTCCGGAAGCAGTGGTTCTTGTGTATCCAGCATTGGATATGAACATGCGGAACTGGATGACAGAGGAACAAATGTCGCTGATTAGAGACCGACGACACCGAGCACAGAACCGTGGAGTGCTAAAACGCAAATCCGAAGACTATACCAAACTCGATCCGAACACTCCTCACCACTCCGACGACGAAGAAGATGACCGTGACAAAGAATCTCTCTCACCTACCAAAAAGCCTCAAGACATAGAAACAACGGCACGACTCACCTCAGCATCGGCGAAACTAGCCCAAGAAGCGCAAGCATCCAAACCTGCACCCATCATCCGCACGCGGCTGGCAATGAGCTCCATGATTTCGTACTTCAACGACCGGGTCCTAGCGCCAGAGATGATGCGAGCGATGATCATCCTGTACATCGGGCCGCACCGGCGGCCATCGTTCGCAACGGACTACCTGCTGTCGCCGATCCTGGCGCCGGAGACGCTGCTGTGCGGCTTCCCGAAGACGTACATGGTGACGGGCGAGCGCGACCCGCTGGTCGACGACACGGTCATCTTCGCCGGCCGCCTGCGCCAGGCCAAGGCCGCGCGCCTGCAGGACCGCAAAGAGCTCGGGCTCGAGCGCGAGAGCGAGCGCTTCCGCGAGGAGGACTTTGTTGAGGTTGTCCTCGTCCCGGGCATCAGTCATGGCTTTCTGCAGTTCGTTGGCGTGTTTCCGCAGGGCTGGACTTACATCCTGCGCTGCGCCAAGTGGATCGAGGAGGCGTTTGAGCGTGGCGATGGCGAGCTGAAGAGAGATGGACAGACTGTCGCTGAGAGAGGCGGGCGGCAGAGATCTGGAACTGCTTATTCGGGTGGTGCGAGAGGCCGGCATCATCGAAGGATGAGAACAGAGAGCAGTGGAGACGAGGATAAACCTCTTGAGATGTCGGTTATCCGGCCGAAGAATGGGCATGGAAAGGAAAAGAAGAACGGTGTGAGGGAGGGCAGAGTAGAGAAGGAAAGAGGGGATAAGAGTCCGAAGTCTAATGATAGACGGAGGAGGAGCCTCGTCAGCTTGGCGAGTGAAGAGGATTTGCTGGGACGAAGAATGCAAGGACTCACGCAAGGCCTTATCAGCCAGGAGTTGGATGAAATACCACCAACTCCATAGATTGAGTGTTTAGTCTTTCGAGTAGTTAGAAAGACTGCACACCAACAAGCATAGACGGTGGGCGTTGACGTATCTGCATACTCAACAAAGTATCACTTCAAATATTTATATGCATAAATTCACAGCAACTATCAACGAAACCGGCTTTGGTTTGCATAATTACGTTCTTTTATAATTGAACTAGCTGGATATAAGGTACCCTTAGCTGAGCGCGGAACCATATCTGCCAAGAGTTGATCTGGCGATCAGCTGACCTGTGGGCTCTTTTTTTCACTTTGTTCAGCCTTGCCCAATGCCTACCCTATCTATACGTCTCTCTTCCCTCCAACTCAAAGCCGATCTCAAAAATCTATCAAGTCCGGTTTCGGATACGCCTGCAGGGTACCATTCAGGTCGGCGTTGCCAAAGACTCGCATCCTCAGCGACGACAGTGCCTAGGATCTTCACAATGGAAACGAACCCCATTCTAGGTATAGCTGTGAACCTTTGCCGACCAAGGACTCAATTCGTTTGGTGAAGATTCAAAAGTGTGAGGACAATGACAGCACAATATCGGTAAGTCTGGAAACATTTCGACACTGCGAGGTTCTGGGTGCATATAAGGTGCTCTCATATTGTTGGGGAGCGCCGTACGGGATTGATCAAGAAGATCATGAGGATTACTCATGGGAGACTGCGATGGCTGGACCGAATTCGTCAATATTGTGCAATGGCAGGTCACTCATAGCTACCAAAAACCTACGGGAAGCTTTGTTGCAACTTAGAGAGGACGGAGAAGAAGACAGACTCTGGATCGACGCCATATGCATCAATCAATCTGATGAAAATGAAAAAGCGATTCAGATTGAAATGATGGCAAATTTGTATGCAGAGGCGTCGATGGTGATGGTCTGGCTGGGTATCTGGGATGAAGAGTCTGAAACCGCTATAAAATGCATATCGTCCAAGCTGGCAAAACGAGCGGCACTTCAGAAGCAAGAAGAGTATCAAGATATGGAAGTGCGACAGATAATAGCTGATAATGATAATAGAGTTGTGGCATGCGACGAAGAAGAATTAGAATATCTTCAGCACTTATTCCGTCGGCGATGGTTCCGGCGCGTTTGGGTCGTTCAGGAGATTGCTCTAGCAAAAGATGAGGTTGCATTATGTGGGCCTCTCCGGTTTAACATGACGGGGATCCTTCGCTTTGCGACACGTATGAACGGAGACGTTCTAGTTTTGCCCGAATTCGGATATACAGATACAGCTTCTCAGTACCATCAAAAGGTCGAAGCTAGGGTTGAACAACTTGGTATTCGTTTTTCTGCCGAACTCGCGGATTGGATCTATGCTTTCTGGAATGTGGAAGCAGACGGTTGGTCTGTCTTGGGCCAATATCGGCACCCCAAGGCATATCTTAAAATGTCTCGGGAGCAGCAATTTGTCAACTGGATGGAAATTCTACTCGAGCGGTTGAGCCATCGCGAGGCTACCCATAAAGTCGATATTATTTTCGCAGCATTGAGTCTCTTATTAAGGATTTTTCCCACCGAACACGACCCATCGAAGGTACCAGGAATACTGGGACTGGACTACACGAAACCGCCTGTCGAAAATTATTGTATCATTACTGCTCAGTTGCTTGCTTTAGCAGGTAATTTGAATATTTTATCATTGGTCAATAATGATGCTGATATATTTCTTGAAAAGAGAGACGGTAATTCCACTCCATCCTGGGCTCCAAACATGAATAAGCCTTTATCTTCGTCTAGATTACTGGCACAAGGCTTTGATGCGTCATCATCGTCATCAATTGGAACTGATGCGTTTGAAATGTTTGAAAGCTTTCGTCGCATTTTATCGGGAGACCCTACTTCCCCGTTAAAAGTCAAAGGCGTCGTTCTCGGGTCCATCACAGCGCTTTCACCTCCAAGTTCTGCTGCCGATACTGAGTCATGGGCTCAGACCATTTCAAGTATCACAGCCTCACGTTGGTCAGAACTCTACCCTGATCTCAAACGTCTGGATGTCCTTGCTCGAACTCTCTGTGCTACTTACGCGGGCAAACAGTTTCCAATCACCGATACTGCGGAAAGAACGGCATGCTGCACCACCTATCTCTTTCAATTACTCGCAGAAACGTACATACGGCTCGATATGGCGCATGAAATGAGTTGGACCCAAAGTTATCTGGAAGAGAGATTCGAGGCTATGAAAAGTCATACGATGGCTTTCCTAAAGGATACAGTGCCTAGTATGAACAAGACTACCAGATCTGCGTTTTGCTTCGTTTTATAGAGACTTTCTCTGGAAGATCTTGCATTTTACCACGCTGAAATCGCCACGAAATTCTATGAACATCGGCAACTCTGGGAACCTTCATTACCAACGGTAGCAGAAGCAAAAGACCGCGCCATGTCTAGAATAGGCACAGTAGGAAAATACTGCCTATTGGTTGCTCCTTTCGCGGAAAGGCGCTTGTTTGCTCGTTCATCGGGTCATGTTGGGTTAGCTCCCCCAGGAGCTAGAATCGGTGATATGGTGGCTTTTATGCAAAGGGGAAAGGTGCCCTTTGTCATCAGATTCGTGTCAAACATCAGACAGTCTGCGTCTACGTTGGTAGGAGATGCATACGTTGACGGCTTAATGTACGGAGAAATTGGTACTCTAAATTTGGACTTGGAAGTGATAACACTGGTGTAACTACCTTAGACTCAATTTTAAATGCTCTACCTAGAAAGCTGAAAGCTACACGGGCTGTATCTTACGTATGGTAGGATAAAACTGATTTCGTAAAGGGCTATAGCACAGACGTTTGACTGTTTTGGTACACATGCTTTTCGGTCTAATCTAGCATACTCAGGTCCGGATCTCAATATCTTTTGGCAAACCATCGCTTATCCGGTGCATACACCTGAGCTTAGAATGCCTTGGCGATAGATAAGGAGCTACAAAGTGACAACTGTTGTAGAGAACACCGTGCTACGGTTGGATTCAGAGACGTCTGGAGTGACAGTGATGATAGTAGTCGACTTCACGATAGACTGCGGAGGGGTGACAACTACGACGGTCGTACTTATTGGTAGCTCGGAAGAAGGAGACGTCGTTGGCATAACAGCCGTGGTGGAGGTGCTGATAGGCGTAGGCGTAGTTGCAGGGGCACCTTGAGCAGGATAGACCTCAATCATGGGAGCGAAATTGATAGCTGGCATATCCGTCTTGCCGAAACATTCGCATTTCTCCGCATGATGGCTGCCAAAGGGTGAAAAGTCTGCACCAAGGGCCCGACTGAGCGCAATTGTGACCCAGACAAAGTTGAACAGGAGTGACAGGACCAGAGCAGCAAGCAAGGCTGTCCAGAGGCAAGCAGAATGCAGTCCACGAGGTCGAATGAAGGTGACCTGTGGCGTTGGAGGAGTTGGATGCGTTTCGTAGACCGGAGCCAGCGACCGATGATTCTGCTCTTGCTCCTTTTCATCTGAATTGATGTCCTCAAGCTTGCTGTCGCCAACAGATGACATTTCCTCTTCAGCTGCCATCTTTGCTCTTAGATGCTCACGACTTGAGAGAATCAGTTTGACGTTTGACACCTAGGACTCGTAGCCTCCTCAGTGTCTGGTTTATCAGTTACGTATGAAGGAGGATGAGAAGTCCAGCTGCGTTCAAATGCTTTCCATGCTGCTGTTTCGACATAGAACTGCGGAGATTGAAACACTGAACGACATCATGTCTAGAGACTAAAGCCTGCCTCGTAACTCATGGCACCAAAGAACTTGTGATTCAGAATAGCTGAGAATAAAGAACGACGAGACAATACCTTCTGTTGCTTGTAAGCATTCACGGAGATGACCAACAAAGAAGAGCTAATTTACGGAATTTAGCGAAGTGCTGATGGAACAATGCCATATACCATCAAGAACTTAACCAACCTAGGCAAAGTTGAGCACTGAAATTCGAATCCGTTACGGTATCTAACTAGTCGCACCTACTCTAACTATCTGCAATCACCACAATATATTTTGAGGTCTGCCATGCTGCAACAGGCGATAGTCGTGTCAAACAATGCACCATCGCGCCATTCATCATCACCGACATTGACATGGGTAACGAAGTAAACATCACGCGAAGGAGATGACTATCCACTTTTGAGGCCGACAACGTCCCAAGTGGGAATAGCATCGAATTCTTGCATCTAGAGTCGCTTGAGCGGGGTTTGTTAGCCCAAAGGTCTGAGTCTAGACACGCATAAACCTGGACTCTAGCCAATAACCATTGAGATTGGTTGCGGTCAACCGGTCAACTTGGGACGCTAGAAACGACTTGAGGCAGTTTTTAGCCTTGTGCATAAAAGTCGAAAGCTTCGCTCCCAGTCCTGACTTTCTTTCCTCACGGCCAGCGAGCGAGGCTCGTCTGAACGTGCCTCTCTTTGCCCTGTCCTTATCTGCTCGGCATTTTACTTCTTTCCAAATCTCACTTCATTCTTCCTTTGCGGTTCTCACCCCCTTTATTCATCAGCGAGGCTGGCCCTCTGCGCTCGCGAATCATCAACTTCAAAGGCACTCGCCAGTAGACCCGCCGGCGTCCCGCGATTAGTGCTGTGAATAGCCCAGTAAATTTAATTCTTGAGCATTACGACGAACACCAATTAGGTTTTGTTAATCCCTTCTGGCTAGACTCAGGGTATCCCGAGACGCAACCGGACTCTGCTAGCCAGGTTCCGAACCAGCGAGCGTAGACGAATGCTATCAGAAACCAGCTTGAGCGAAGCGGTAGGCCCGATTTGCTTGTTCACTTTCCCCTTGGCTTTCATCACAGAGACGAGGTTTCATCACCGGAGGCTACAGCCGGGCTACCGCATGATCAAGAAGCGGTCGTGGATTCGAGGCGTCATTGCTCTGAGTGCAACCTAACCTTTCGCAGACCATGTGATATGAAGTAAGGCTCTTTTATTGCAATTATGCCACTAAAATTAATTTTTTTTTTGACATACCTTCCAGCCGTCACCGTAAGCGTCACGACAAACCCCACAAATGCTCTTGCGGCAAAGGCTTCGCCGACAAGCGCGATTTTAACCGGCACCGTGACAGCAAGCGGCATCAGATCATGGAGGACGGGCTACCTAGACAACCCATGGATCGTATCTTCTGTCCATCCTCCGGGACGGGTTGTAAACTCTCCAGAGAATATGGCAATGGTGTTTCGAGGCACGACAATATGAAAAGGCATATCCAGAACCAGCATCCCGAGTTGTATGACTCGTGGAAGGCCGAGGCCCTGGCTCATATACAGCAATAGGTGCAATTGAATCCGATGTTTATGATCTTCAGTTGAATGATATGAATCCTGAAAAACTTTAGTAGAACGTAGGCCGCTTTTGAACGGCTTTTGAATCTGGCTGTTCTGTGCACAGCTTCGATTCTCTTCGTACACCTTGGCGAAGATAGACTTGTGGTTGAGCGTCGACACGATGCACGCGAATTGAGTTATGGGTGCAGGTCCGTAGAGAAGGCGTCGAGCTTGTCGTTGACGAATTTGAGGGAGCTGCGGTTCCCCGGCCAGTTCACGCGACAGGATGCGTAATTGGGCTATAGAGGCACCTCGCCGGTCAGAACAAGCCAGAGCATGGCTTCAGGGAGCATTTCTGTTCGCAAGGTGCCTTTGGGCAAGACCTCTTACGGACAGCATTAAATAATGGTTACAACTTTCGTATCTGCACCCATATTAATACGAGAAAGGCCATTGATGCTCCCCATTCCAATTCCTTGGTATACTGCTCCATCTCTTTGGGTAGCTCGTTGTAGCACTAAGACTTTCAGCCCTTGTTTCGAGCTCAATATATCACGTGTGAAACAAATAGAAAGTAACATTAACTGCTTGAGTTCATTGGGTTCGAAATTGGTATTGCCGTCTTTCCGGTCGAAATGGATGATCACCTTGGAACGCTAACCGCAGGCTTCTCTTGAATGTATTCCTTTCCACCTTTATCAATTTGGTCAACAATCCACTGGGCTGTACCAGTCCTGGAACTCCAAGGACTCCAGCTCTTTGCGCCAACATAGTCGAAGGCTTCCGTTTGTTTCTTAGTCTCAGTGTCCGTGAGCCTGCCAACGCGCACGACTGTCCAATCCAGATCCTTTGCGTCGTTCTCGAACGTCTCTCCAATAAGGATGAATGACTTCCACAGGTTGTGTGAGATAACGCGAAAAACCGCGCCTGGGATCTTCACCTTGAATCCACCCTGGACATCTTTCGCATCTGGCATATAGGGAGTTCCGATTGCATAGATTCGTTTAACGTGATGTGCACGCATGGCTTTGAATATTTTCTCATAGGCTTCGACGAACAGTTCAGGTCGCTGACTGGAGAAGAATTCAGTTGGACCTAGGAAAGAGACGACGAAGTCTTGGCCTTCAATGGCCTTGGATATAAGACCGGTATCGTCTAGTCCCCCTTTGATAATCTGGTGTACGATTTAGCAGAGACTGGACAACGGTAGGTGATACATAAGCCAGTCAGCAGACCTTGGCCGATTTTTTCGATGACACTTCTTCTGGCAGCTTGGACGGATTGCGAGCATATATCGTCAGCTCGTGACCATTGTCGAGGGCATACTGGCAAAAGGCAAGTCCCATGATGCCCGTTCCTCCGAAGACAACAATTTGTTTTGGAGACATTGAAATAAGTAGGTATAGTTTTGTAGTTGTAGGCCTGAACGAGTAGGGAACAATTGAATCTTCCAGACATTGCACGTATCTCGACTCAATTTATATCTGAGTCAAGGCGACCTTTACACAAGCAAGGCTGTACGTTAACATGGGAATGTGGCTTCAAAGGCTCAGATATCATTGGTCGCCATCGATTATTCTGCTGCCTCAGACTCCTTGTTGATCTCGGGGTGGGCGTTTGTGAGGCCCGAGATCCGAGTACGAGGTTTCCACAGTGGTACGAATGGGCATTATGGTTTAAGAGAGAAGTATATGAGGCTGTGAATGGAGCAATTGAGCAGATGCAATTCGTCTAGCAGATATTAAACCAAAGAATCGTATGGATTAGACGTAACCTTCGGATGATAAACACGCCGCTGCTTTCCAATCCCGACCGGAGAAATTGATTGATGTTTTACATAAGCAATTTGTGCCTGAGGTTCCAAGGCTCAGTTCATTGCCAAGCCAAGCCACCAATGGCCCAAGCGTCAAATGTCTCTCCTCTTTCTCCCTTCAACACCAACACACGCCCTTCACCGCTATCAATGGAAGCCTGATCATCTACACAACTTCGATCACACGTGTAGTTGCTGTGGATCATTTGCCTGAAGCCAGGCGCAATGGCTCCCGAATACGTTTCTTCGGATGTGATGAACTTCCTCGTTTGGCGATACCTCGAAGAAGCAGGTCAGGCTCCTTGCCTCATCGTGCACACTGTTGCTGACAGTCCTGAAGGCTATCACAAAGCAGCCGATCGATTACAGCGAAGCTGGATCGGCCACAATGATCCAGAAGAAGAGATTCCATTCGCGCCGCGCATTCAGCGCAACGCGCTCATAAACCTTGTCCAGGACGGTCTTTTCCTCGATAACCTAGAGTCGGAAGTCAAGAATGCAAGTTATTTGAAGGCTTCGATACCATGTGTTACTTTGTCTAACTCAGCACAGAAGAGTCCACGTTACACCTTTGGGAGTGATCACGGCCCAAAATACTCCCTCCAAACCAACGAAACGCGTGAGCCAAAACCTAAGCGACGCCGACTGAATCCTCCTCTACACAAGCAGGATGCAGAAGTGGAAAATGGTTTGACTGATGACTCGAAGCGCATTCGTGGTGGCAAGGTTAAAAGAAAGAGCGGCAGCAGAGCATCGCGCATGAATGGCGAGACCACAGATCTCGATACAAACGGCGCAATCCAAGCGCATACCACGGAATCTGCTGTTGATGATGCGGAGACTCCAATTGAAATCGAAGAGGAGCTCATTCCAATTGTCGATACACTGACAATCGGTGAGAGCCAGGAGACCGAACCAACCAAACCTCAAGATCTACTTCCAAACACAACCTTCTGCAATGTTGTTGAAGCGGGATCTCACTTACCATACGTTCGGTTTAGTCCAACAGATCCATCCATGTTGTTCCTTGGTGGAGAGAATGCGTTGAAGATGTGCAAGACCACGGATTTCTCATCGAAAGAGGATGGTGATGACAACGTAGATATCAACATGCCAAACGAAACGTACGAAATCGAAACATTCTGCTGGGTCACTCCTGGTGCAGCAGTAATCGCCGTTTCACAACCACTCGAGAGTGATGAGCAGGTTGCATTTCAGTCAAGACTGGTTTGGGTTACGGATTGGGGTGAGGAGACCAACATGCTCTCTTCTGTAAACGGTCCTGTCTACTCGCTTCAATACCAGAAGAGCACCAACGATCTACTATGTCTCTCAGGCGGCGAACGCTCTACGATCTATGTCTGGCAGCTAACACGATTTGGTCCGGAACTTCTGTTGCGAAAACGAGCCGATATTCCAATATACGACGCAGCATGGATCGGTGAACGCCACTTCATTGGCGGTGGAGTCGACATAGTTGGCTGCTGGACCTACACCTTTTCTGGCACAATGCATAGTATCAACCCACCGACACAAGTTGGATGGCAGAATCCGAACACGCATCTACTTCGACTTCGAGTCAGTGCGCAAAAGAACTTCGTCGCCATGCTCGCGGAAAACATGCGCGAAATTGCGGTCGTGCGAGTTGACTCCGATGGCGCTCGACGTACTCTGCAGGCGATATCGAAGTCTAGGGTATTCGACGACGTCATCAATGAATTTGAATTTTCGCCAACGTCGACGGCCTTGTTTGCAACTCTCTTCCGCAGTGGCGTTATCCATCTATGGTCTGCGCCGAACTTCAACGAGGCGGCGGTTCCAAGCTACCAGTTCAGCATGGGCAATCAAGCATCGGCAATGACCTTCTCGTTCTCGCCTCTAGGCGGTGCAATTGCGGCTGCCGGATACAGCGCGGTTATGATATGGGAGGTAGCTGGTGAGCGTTCTCAAGGCGCGGATGACGCTAAAGCACGTTGGATTTGGCCAGATGGAGACGAGCATTGGAAGTGTACGCCAGCAGAGGACGATGATCGCGACTGGGTGCATAGCTTGAGCTGGGACGCAGATGGCAAAAAGATCGCCTTCGGGCTTGATGGACAGGTTGCCATCATCCGACTTGGCTCTTCGACAGCTGGACTGGTGATGTGAGATGCCGCCGTGCTGGACGTTGGTCTTGGGCATCTTGCATGCGGACTATTTTGCTCACTGATAGAGCACCTCGTTTGAATAACGAGGTAGCTTCCTTTCGTAGTTGGAAATGAACCTCAGCATGATAACTGCCATTTGTTCCAATACGCAGCTTGGTCACTCAGGGCTTCTGGGTTTTGTTCTAGAATCCATCGCCTAGATGACCGGACCAGCACTCTAGCTTTTAGGAATCTGCCTCGCTCGTGAACATATGTCTAATCAAATGACTTAAGTCTCCCCCGTGATTCATTGGATGGCGCTACAGATCAGGGGGAAGTGCCGCAAAGGTGAGGCTGCGAGGCCATGATATGCACGTTGGCGCATTCACTGGCTGACGACGAGCGCTAGTAATAGAGACGTACACAAAGTCAACCACTGTTGGTACCGCGGAAGCAAGCAAGCCGTCTTAGTCACGAAAGCCCGCTGCTCATCGTTGACCACATCCCACGCTCACCTCCACCGATTCTGCCTCTTCCTGTCCTTTGCCCACATAACCTGGACCGCGAAATTTTGGCGTCCTGGACGACCATCACGCGACGTTCTCTTCCTCCGCCGACGTATTCGAGCTTACCCAGCTCCCTCCTCCTGCATACCCAGCTGAAACAGACGGACCGAGTAGGAGGAGTGAGCACGACCGCGATCGAGAGACCAAGCGCCAGGAGAAGCTCCGCCGGCTTCTCCTCGACTCCGCCGAGATGAAGTTCTCGCACTCGCTGCAGTTCAACGCGGTTCCCGACTGGAGCTCGCACTACATCGCCTATAGCAACCTTAAGAAGCTGATCTACAGCCTCGAGCGGGAGGTGAATGCGCGACCCAGCACCGCCGGCACCGGCGCCCGAACCCAGCAGGACCAGGATACCGAGAGCAGCCCGCTGCTAAGCGGCGCCGCCGGCGAGGATGTCGACAAGGTCTTTATAAATGCCCTCGATCACGAGCTTGAGAAGATCTGCAGCTTCTACCAACTCAAGGAGCTTGAGATTTACGGCGAATTGGACGCCGCGCTGAAGGATGAGGCGGAATTCGAGGCCGAGCAGCACACCCTGGAGGATGCCGCAGATGGACACACCCAGCCTCCTCCAACGAGAAGGAGTGCCAGGCCGAGGAGTGGAAGCTTGTTCAAAAGCTTTGGCTTCGGCAATCGCAGGAGGACTTCGACTCTCAGCAATTCGAGGGAGGACGATGACAGCGATGAAGACGACGCGAGGGTGCCGCTGACAAAGACGAAGAGCGTGGACGCAAGAATGGCGATGGATCAGAGTCAAGAAGATTTCCGGAGCGATTTCCAGAGTAACAAGAGGAGGACAGCGAGTTTGGCCTTCGACGATTACTACGACATGTCTTTCTCAGCTTTGTACGACTCCGGTATCACACTCAAGAAGCGACTCATTGGCGTATATGTGAGCTTGTGCGAGCTACGGTCCTTCATTCAATTGAACAGAACGGGTTTCAGCAAAGTGCTCAAGAAGTATGACAAGATCCTTGATCGTAACCTGAAAAGCCAGTACATCGATGAGGAAGTTCTAACCTCACTTCCGTTCCGGCAGACGACAATGGAACATCTCAACACCAATATTGCAAAGGTCGAGCACACATACGCGGAGCTTGTCACGCAAGGCAAAGAAGATGAAGCGAGACGTGAACTGAGACTGCACCTGCGAGAGCATGTCGTCTGGGAACGTAATACCGTTTGGCGAGAGATGATCGGTATCGAGCGCAAAGCACAAGCCGCGAACATGGGCATTCGCGGGACACTGCTGGGTGTTGATACAGATGTAAGCAAGGCACGACTCCAAGGTGATGATGCCGCCATTGGGATGAAGGAGCTTCGGACGCCGATTGGAACGTACAAGTACCCGGAATGGCTGATCAGTCCGAGTTTTTACACTTTGGTTGGCGCGATCGCGGTGCTTATGGTGTTGTTGTTTGTTCCGATAATGAAAGACCCTGCCGAGCAGAACTGCTTGGCCCTGGTAGTCTTCGTGAGTTTGCTATGGGCGACAGAGGTCGGTGGTTCCAGGATTTATTGAGTGCTACGTTACTAATTTCTATCTACAGGCAATCCCATTGTTCGTCACATCACTATTAGTGCCTTTCCTGGCGGTCATCTTGCGAGTTGTCAAAGAAGACGACAAGCCACACAGACGACTGGATTCTGAAGCAGCTACCAAGTACGTGTTTGCTGCAATGTGGACACCAGTCATCATGCTTCTTCTTGGAGGTTTCACTATCGCAGCAGCTCTATCAAAGTACAACATCGCCAAGGTGATGGCAACGTTTGTGCTTAGCAAGGCAGGCACTAAGCCTCGAACTGTTTTGCTGACGACTATGTTCGTTGCAACTTTTGCTAGCATGTGGATCTCCAACGTCGCTGCGCCTGTTCTGTGCTACTCCATCATTCAGGTAACCTCAACTCAGTTCAAACGCATAGTGAATTGCTAACGTATGAGCAGCCAATCCTTCGGAATCTACCAGCAGACAGCAACATGTCTAAGGCCTTGATCCTCGGTATTGCGCTTGCCGCAAATATCGGAGGTGCCGCGTCTCCCATCTCATCGCCTCAGAACCTTATCGCTCTGGAAAACATGGATCCTCAGCCGGGGTGGGGAACATGGTTCTTTGTCGCCATTCCAGTTTGCATAATCTCTAATCTTCTCATCTGGACCCTGCTCCTCGTGTCGCTGAGGCCGTCGCGAGGCACATCAATCGTACCGATTCGACGGATGAAAGAGCGCTTCACTGGTATCCAATGGTTCATTAGCATTGTGACGCTTGCCACGATCGCCCTGTGGTGCGTATCGCACCAGCTATCGTGCGTCTTCGGCGACATGGGCGTCATCGCCATCATCCCGCTCGTTCTGTTTTTCGGCACCGGCATCCTCACAAAAGAGGACTTCAACAACTTCCTGTGGACCATCATCATCCTGGCGGCGGGCGGCCTGACGCTCGGCAAGGCCGTCAGCTCGTCGGGCTTGCTGCACACGCTGGCGGAGCACATCACGGCGGGCATGGAGCATATGTCGCTGTACGGGGTGCTGGTGGCGTTCGCGGCCATCATTTTGGTGGTGGCGACCTTCATCTCGCACACAGTGGCGGCGCTGATCTTCCTGCCGCTGGTGCAGAGCGTGGGCAAGGGTATGGCCAACCCACACCCCAACCTGCTGGTCATGGCCAGCGTGCTCATGTGCAGCGCCGCAATGGGCCTGCCTACTAGCGGCTTCCCCAACATGACCGCCATCATGATGGAGGATAGCCAGACCGGCCAGCGATATCTGCAGGTTCGCCATTTCATCACGCGCGGCGTACCTGCGAGTATCTTCACGTTTTTGGTTGTCATTACCCTCGGATATGCTTTGATGTTATTGGCTAGGCTGTAGCTGCTCCGGTTGGAGACTGGGCAATTTGTTTCGAGAGGGAAATGTCCGTAGAGATACTCAGACATAGATTGAAGCTACAGCGACAAAAGTGGAGGTACAAAACCTCTCAGCAATTATAGCAGTTTGGAACCGCCGATTCTCCTGGCTTCCGAATCCGATTAGCCGACGTTCTCCCAGCTAAGAGTCGAGTACTTCTCGCGCAATGTCTTTAGGAATTGTTCTTCGTCATTTGCTTCTCCAGCCAGAGACAGAGCTGTTTCCGCCCAAACGCGGCAATTTGCCTCATCGCCGGCGCTATAGAAATCGACAGCACAGTTGAAAGCGGTGGCGGAGAGCCATTCAAGCTCCACAGCATCATAAGGCGTTGAGCTGTCCCTACAACTTCGAGCGATCCTTATCGCTTGATCGAGGCATTGCAACGCTAGCTTGTCATCGACCTTCATAGCCATTTGGAACAGGCACCGAATCCACTTGCAGAGTTGTCGGATGTCGTGGCTCTTCTGATAAGCCTTGTTGATGAGGCTTTGCAGAAACGAAAGTACTACTGTCTGATGCTGCGCTGAACTTCTGCTTTTGGCCAGCTCTTCATGAATCAGAATAGCAAGATCCGCGTAGATAGGTAGGTACTTGGCGTCCATATCGAAAGAATCATATTCGATCTTAAAGCACCCTTGAAAGGCTGTCGGCATGACGTCCCATTGCTTCAGATGCAATACCGCTTCGAGATCGTGCGCCACAAGCTCGAAGTGCTTCCGGACTAGACTACGTGAGAGATCTTTTGATGTAGAGTTGGCAGCTAGAGTTTCTATTTCGCGTTGAGCTCGTTGAACATGATGCCGTACTTTCATGTAGTATCGCAAGCTTGCGTCGACCTGGGCTTCAGATCGTGCAAGTACCAAATAGGCTAATCCGGCGATATACTCACAAGTCACGAAATGGACAGCAAGCTCAGAAACGTTGAGAAGCGAATCACCTTGGGGAGACTCGACAGGAGCGCTAGGCCGAAGTACAATCGTCAATTCCGACGCACAGGAAGCCAAGCGTGCAAGATGTAATGGATTGATCTTATCACATAGCTCCACTGCGAGATTGTAGCTGTTCCTGAAGAACCATTCACATTCTAGGCGAGTGAAGTCCGCATCGGTTAAGTCCTTGTTTTTGTCAAAGTGCTTTTTAGCTTGAGCGACAGCTACTAGGAGTCAATCAATGGAACAAAGCGAGACTACAAGATGTGATAACTCACCTGCCTCAAACATCTTGCAAAGCTCAGACATGTGGACATCAGGAATGTCCTTCTGATTTTTGATTTCCGACTTGACCAGTACAATCGAGCATCGCAACAGAGCCGGAAAATGCACTCCGGCGGGCTGTTGATTCTCGAATTTCTTCAACAGCGTTCTCAACGCAATCACTGCTTGTGACTTATCTCCTGTTTGAATGGCGTCCTGAACGCATGCATACAAAAGCGTTGCATCTTTGTCCGAGATTTTGCACAGCTTTTCAAGACTTGAAGTAGCCAAATCAGTATCCGTGCTTCTCAAGGCAAGCTTGTACATCAGATACTGAGATTCCGGAGCTGACTGTCCGGACTCGGGCATTGAGAAGAACGCTTCGCGAGCTTCCGCAAACTTCTGCTCAGCAAGTGCGCAGAGAAGAGCCTTTCTGCAGATTTTAGATCTGTTGGCGTCACCTCCGTTTTCAAATAGCGGATGTAATGCGAGAGAACATCCTGATCGAGCAACTTCATGCTGATCTGCTTCGAAGCTCGTCTCAATGAATTTCCAAAGCAAGGTTTGTGCTGCATGAGCCGCAGATGCGTCGAATGGCTTCTTCATACTTCGAAATATTTGGTCCAGGCGATCCTTGATTTCAGTTATTGGTCCAACTTTTTCCGTATGCGATGTATTAATCCATATGCGCATGATTGTAGCGAGCTGAATCCATTCCTCCTGTCGGCTTTCAAGGAGACGTAATGAAAGCAGTTCGTCTAGAGCTCTACATGCCAGTTTGGAATTGAGTTGCCGCAGCTTGTGTAGATAATGAAGTAGAGTCTTAAAGTTGTCTTGCGTGAGGACTATGGATCGGATCATTCGAAACAGTATGTTGAAGTATGCCTCTGCATCTGGACACTGTTCACTGGAGAGGATTTCAAGCTTGAGCAGTGAGACAACCATTTTATCTCCGTAGTAAGTGTCCATCAAACCGACAAGTTCGTGGGCTTTTTTCTTGGATTCGGCCGTTTCCATGGCGAGCAATGACTTAATCAGCAAGTGCATGGTAATCATCTTCAGTTCATTTGCGTCGTCGCTAAGATGCTCTAGGTCCTGCTCTGAGAGTACGTC
>Ga0335072_10000649_pt1 | contig 63925 bp, 53 predicted proteins | sample Lox_Sample_21_FD_206725 | JGI IMG/M metagenome (GOLD analysis project Ga0335072, IMG submission 206725) | Soil microbial communities from Loxahatchee National Wildlife Refuge, Florida, United States - Lox_Sample_2.1 | ecosystem: Environmental > Terrestrial > Soil > Wetlands | place: USA...
CGACCCAGCGTCACTGGTGGCACTTCTGGTAGCCGCTAGCGCCGGTACCCGTTGGTGATGGGGTAGCGCCAGTCGCGGCCGAAGGCGCGGCGGCTCACCCTGACGCCTGGCGGCGCCTGGCGGCGCTTGTACTCGTTGCGCTTGACCAGGTCGAGGACCCTGCCCACCGTGGCGCGGTCGAAGCCGCGCGCCTCGATCTCATCGACCGACAGGTCGTCCTCGATGAAAGCCTCGAGGATGGGGTCCAGGACCTCGTACGGGGGCAGCGAGTCCGAATCCTTCTGATCGTGGCGCAGCTCCGCCGACGGCGGACGGTCGATCACCCGCTGCGGGATGACCCGGCCCGGTCCGTTGCGATAAGCCGCCAGGCGGTAAATCAACAGCTTGCTGCAATCCTTGATGGGGGCGAAGCCGCCGGCCATGTCGCCATAGAGCGTGGCGTAGCCCACCGCCATCTCGCTCTTGTTGCCGGTGGTCAGGAGCATCCGCCCCGTCTTGTTGGAGATGCCCATGAGCAGCAGCATGCGGCAGCGCGACTGGATGTTCTCCTCGGCCGCATCCGGCGGCCGCCCCGCGAACTCATCCTTCAACGTGCGCAGTGTCGCCTCGAACATGCCTTCGATGGAGAGCTCGCTGTATTTGACGCCGAGAATACGGGCCTGCTCCGTTGCATCCTCCAGGCTCATGGAGGATGTGAAGCGGGAAGGCATCATGACGGCATGCACGCGGTCTGCGCCGAGGGCATCGACCGCAATGGCCAGGGTCAATGCCGAGTCTACGCCTCCGGAAAGTCCCATCACGACGCCTGGGAAGCCGTGCTTGTTGACGTAGTCACGGACCCCTAACACCAACGCGCTGTAGACGCTCGCCTCGTCGCTCAACTCCGGCGCAATGTCTCCTGGCACCGGCACCACCTTGCCGCGGCTGTGACGCTGGAATTCGACTAGATAGGTGCCTTCCTGGAACGCCGGGGCGCGCATGATGACCTGGCCCTCTGCATCCATTACGAAGGAGTTGCCGTCGAACACCAGCTCATCCTGGCCGCCCACCATGTTGACGTAGACGATCGGCAGACCGACGTCGGCTACGCGCGCGCGAACCACTGACTCCCGCTCGCGCTGCTTGTTACGCTCGTAGGGCGACGCGTTGATGACGATGAGCAGCTCCGCGCGATCGGATCGCGCAAGCTGCGCGGACTCCGGCTCCCAGATGTCCTCACAGACCAGCAGGCCCACCCGGAAGCCTTTGATCTCCACCACGGTCGGCTGTGCGCCGGCGGTGAAGTAGCGCTTCTCGTCGAACACCTTGTAGTTGGGCAGCTCCGCCTTGCGGTGGATGGCCGCGACCGCCCCGTCCGTGATGAGCGCGGCGGAGTTGTAGATGGTCGAGCGCGTGTATTCCGGATAGCCCACCATGACGCCGGGATTCGGCACCTTGCGGCAGACTTCCTCCAACCCGGCTTCGATCTGGCGGCGGAAGCCGCGGTGAAAAAGCAGGTCTTCCGGCGGATAGCCGGACAGCGTGAGCTCCGGGAATGCGACCAGATCGGCCTGCAGATCACTGTACGCGGCGCGCGCGGACTCGATCACGCGCGCCGCGTTTCCGTGCACGTCGCCGACCAACAGATCGAGTTGCGCCAGCGCGATGCGGAGCGATCCGGTCATGCGGCTCCTAGCGGCGCTTGCCCTTTCGCGCGGCGGACGACTTCTTCCTGCCGCCTGACCGCGTCGCGGAGCGTCCACCGTCGAAGCCGGTGTCCCTCCCGTTGCCCTTGCTGCCAGCGCGGCCAGGCTTGCCGCGCAGGGATGCCGGCGCCCGCGCCGGCTTCGCCGCGCGCTTCGCCGGCTTCGCGGCAGGCCTTCCGGGAGACTTTGCGGCGGACCTCGGCGACGGCTTTCGAGCCGCCTTTGCGGCCGGACGGGCCGCGGTCGGCGGAGTCCTCACGGTACCCACGAGTTTGGTCTTGGCGCTCGCACGGCGGCGTCGCAGCAGCTCGTCCATCGCCTTGCCGAGCTCCGCGGGTGACTTGACGGTGCGCACGCCCGCCCTCTCGAACGCTTCGTACTTGTCGGCCGCCGTGCCCTTCCCGCCGGCAACGATTGCGCCAGCGTGGCCCATGCGTTTGCCCGGAGGCGCGGTAACGCCCGCGATGTAGGCGACCACCGGCTTGCTGACGAAGCGGCGGATGTAGTGCGCTGCCGCCTCCTCATCACTGCCGCCGATCTCACCCACCAGGATGATGCCCTCGGTGCCCGGGTCGCGCTCGAAGAGCTCGACCACGTCGACGAAGTTGAGGCCGCGCACCGGATCGCCGCCGATGCCGACGCAGGTGCTCTGCCCGAGACCGATGTTGGTGGTCTGGAAGACCGCTTCGTAGGTCAGGGTGCCGGAGCGCGAGACGATGCCCACCGCGCCCTTCTTGTGAATGAAGCCCGGCATGATGCCGATCTTGCATTCGTCCGGCGTGATGACGCCCGGGCAGTTGGGGCCGACCAGGCGCGTGCCGGAGCCTGCGAGCACTGACTTCACGCGCACCATGTCATTGACCGGCACACCCTCGGTGATGCAGACCACCAGCTCGATACCGGCGTCGGCCGCCTCGAGAATGGAGTCGGCGGCACCTGCCGCCGGCACGTAGATCATGCTGGCGGTCGCGCCGGTTTCCTGCACCGCATCCTTCACGGTATCGAACACGGGCAGGTTCAGGTGCTTTTGCCCGCCGCGCCCCGGAGTGACACCCCCCACGAGCCGCGTTCCGTAGGCAATCGCCTGCTCCGAATGGAACGTGCCCTGCTTGCCGGTGAAGCCCTGGCAGATCACCTTGGTGTACTTGTTGACCAGAATGCTCATGCTGAGACCCTTACTTTCCGGCCGCTAGCGCTACGACCTTGCGCGCTGCGTCTGTCAGATCTGTGGCGGGGGTGATGGTGAGGCCGCTATCGGCCAGTGTCTTGCGTGCCTTGTCGGCGTTGGTGCCTTCGAGGCGGACGACCACCGGCACCTTCACGCCCACGTTCTTCACCGCGTTGATGACGCCGTCGGCAATCAGATCGCAGCGCACGATCCCGCCGAAGATGTTGACCAGCACTGCGCGGACCTTGGGATTGGAGAGGATGAGCTGGAACGCCGCGGTCACCCGCTCGCTGGTCGCGCCGCCGCCGACGTCGAGGAAGTTGGCCGGCTGGCCGCCGTGCAGCTTGATGAGGTCCATCGTTGCCATCGCGAGGCCGGCTCCGTTGACCATGCACGCGATGTCGCCGTCCAGGGACACGTAGTTGAGCTCGTGCTCGCTGGCGCGGAGCTCCATGGGGTCTTCCTGGGAAACGTCGCGAAGCTTCGCGAGATCAGGGTGCCGGAATACCGCGTTGGCATCGACGTTGATCTTGGCGTCCAGCGCAACGAGCTTTCCGGCCTTGGTCACGATGAGCGGATTCACCTCGACGAGGCTCGCGTCCTGCTCCATGTAGAGCTTGTAGAGCGCCGTGGCGATCGACTGGAATTCCGCGATCTGCGGGCCCTTGAGTCCCAGACCGAAGGCGATCTGCCGTGCCTGGTAGGGCTGCAGCCCCGCCGACGGATGCACGGTGACGGCGAGGATCTGCTCGGGTGTCTTCTCCGCGACCTCCTCGATATCCATGCCGCCGGCGGCGGACGCGATGAGAGCGATGCGGCCCTTCTCGCGATTGAGCGTCAGGGAGAGATAGATCTCGCGCTCGATCTCCGAGCCCGACTCCACGTAGACGCGCTCCACCGGCAGGCCCTCGGGCCCCGTCTGTTTGGTCTTCAGGCGCGTGCCGAGCATGGCCGCCGCGGCGCTGCGGACAGCGTCTGTGTCGCGCGCCAGTTTGACGCCTCCGGCCTTGCCGCGGCCGCCGGCGTGGACCTGGGCTTTGACGACCCACACCGGTCCCCCGAGCGCGTTGGCAGCGGTGACGGCCTCATCGGCGCTCGCGGCCACGCGGCCCGCGGGCACCGGAATACCGTAATTCCTGAATATCTCTTTGGCCTGATATTCGTGCAAATTCATTGGATGATCCTGGCCTCGATCCGACGTAACGTGAACTGCGCATTGTGTCCAAAAACGGGCACCGCCGCCAGAGAGCACAATGGCGACCCAGGTCGCGGACCGCCGCGGCGCGAAGATGGTAGAGTCGCGCGCTCCCCCCTCCCCGAGTACCTCCCACTCCCTATTGCCCATGCCGGCCAGCGCCGCGACCTCACCCCCTTCCGCCGATATCGCCTGGCGAGTCGTCGGGCTGCTGAATCTTTACCGGGTGCTGGTGCCGGTGGTTCTGCTGGCTGCGTTGTGGCTGTCCGGCCAGCCGCTCGCGATGGTGCCGCACCCGGGACTCTTCCTCGCGGCCTGTGTCGTCTACCTCACGGCGGCCGTGCTGCTGGTCATCGCGCGGCGGCTGCGCTGGTCGACGCTGCGCCTGGTGGCGCTGGTCAATGCGAGCGTGGACTCAACGGCGATCGGCCTCATCCTGTACGCCAGCGGCGGCGTCGCGAGCGGCTTCGGCATCCTGCTCGTGCTGCCGGTGCTGGCCATGGCGACACTGGCGAAGCACCGCGATGCCCTGCTCATCGCGGCGATGGCGGCGCTCGCCGTGCTGGTACAGCAGTTCCTGGTCGGCCTCAACGCGCCGCTGCATTTCGCCGAATACACCACAGCCGGTGTGTTGGGCGTCGTGCTGTTCACCATCGCGGTGCTCGCGTGGCCGCTCGCCAACCGCATCCGCGAGAGCGAGGCGACGCTGCGCCGCCAGGAAGTGGATCTCGCGAACCTCGCGCAGCTCTCGCAGTACATCGTGCAGCACCTGCGCGAGAGCCTCCTGGTGGTCGACGATCAGGACCGCATCCGCCTGATCAACGAATCGGCCGCGCACATGCTCGGGGACGAGAAGGCCTATCCGAGCGCGCTCCTCGGCGAATCCTCGCCGCGGCTGCTCTATCTGCTCGAGCGCTGGCGGCAGAGCAGCGGCGATACCGGCATCTTTCCTGCGCTGGAGCAGACTTTCATCGGCGCCGACGGCGCGCAGGTCATCCGCGCGCATTTCGCGCCGCTCGGCACCTCGACGCCCGCGCCCGTGCTCGTCTTCCTGGAGGACACCAGCCTGATCACGGAAAAAGTGCAGCAGACGAAGCTCGCCGCCCTAGGCAGGTTGAGCGCCAGCATCGCGCACGAGATCCGTAATCCCGTCGGGGCCATGAGCCACGCGGGCCAGCTGCTCGCGGAATCCACGCACCTGGAGCCGCAGGAGCGGCGGTTGACGGAGATCATCAGCAAGAACGCCGAGCGGGTGAGCGGCATCATCGACAGCGTGCTCAGGCTCTCCCGCCGCGAGGAGGCGCGCCTGGAGCGTCTGCCGCTGCAGACCTGGAGCGAGGAATTCTGCGAGGAATTCGGCGAGACCATGCAGTGGCCGGCCGAGCGGCTGCGGGTGAGCGGCCCCACCGCGGAGATCGAGGTCCGCTTCGATGCCAGCCAGTTGCGCCAGATCGTCTGGAATCTCTGCGAGAATGCCATGCGCTATGCCTACCCGGATCGGCAAGCACTCCGGGCGGCGGACTCCATCGAAATGCGCTGCGGCCGCCTCGCCTCGAACGGGCGCCCCTACCTGGAAGTCGCCGACCGCGGCCCCGGGGTGGCGGGCGAGAACATCGACCGTATCTTCGAGCCCTTCTTCACCGGGGGCCGCGGAACGGGACTGGGTCTCTTTCTGGCCCGGGAGCTGGCCCAGACCAATGGCGCCACGCTGCTCTATGAGCCGCGTCACGGCGGCGGCAGCATTTTTAGGCTGGTATTCGCAGACCCGCGACGCTGGGAGGTCGAGCATTGAACACACCTTTGACGAGCGCGCGCCCCGAGCCGGCCAAGCCGGCCGTGCTGATCGTGGACGACGAGCCGGACCTGCTCGAGCTCGTCAGCCTGACCCTGAGCCGCATGAACCTGCGTACGCGGACGGCGCCCGACGTCACCACGGCCAGGAAGCTGCTCAAGAGCGAGGCGTTCGACCTCTGCCTCACCGATATGCGCCTGCCTGATGGCGACGGCCTCGACCTCGTTGCCTGGATTCAGGAGAACCGGGCGACCGTGCCCGTCGCCGTGATCACCGCTCACGGTAACGTCGAGTCCGCCGTGCGTGCACTGAAATTGGGCGCCTTCGATTTCGTCTCCAAGCCGCTCGACCTCGGCGTGCTGCGCAAGCTCGTCGGCAGCGCCATCCGCCTGGGCGCCGGCGGCTCAGGCGAAGCCTCCAACGACCCCAGCAGCGCACGTCTCATCGGCCATTCGCACGTGATGGAGCAGCTGCGCGAAATGATCTCGCGCGTCTCCCGCAGTCAGGCGCCGGTGCACATCTTCGGGGAGTCGGGCACGGGCAAGGAGCTGGTCGCCCGCATGATCCACGAGTCGGGCGCCCGCCGCGAGGGCCCCTTCGTCGCCGTCAACTGCGGCGCGATCCCCACGGAGCTGATGGAAAGCGAGCTCTTCGGCCACAAGCGCGGCAGCTTCACGGGCGCCGTCGCCGACAAGAAGGGTCTGGTGCAGACCGCCGAGGGCGGCACCCTGTTCCTCGACGAGGTCGCCGACCTGCCGCTGCACATGCAGGTGAAGCTGCTTCGCGTCGTACAGGAAAAGACGGTACGCCCGGTCGGCGAGTCGCGGGAGGAAACGGTCGACGTCCGTATCCTCTCCGCCACGCACAAGAACCTCTCCGAGCTGGTCGCCCAGGGCCTCTTCCGCGAGGACCTCTTCTACCGCATCAACGTGATCGAGCTGCGCGTACCCGCGCTGCGCGAGCGCCCGGAAGACATCCCGGACATCGCCCAGGCGATCCTGGAGCGACTCGGCCGCCGCATCGGCATACAGCCCCCGCGGCTCGCCGAAGACGCCCTGGAGCTGCTGCAGTCCTACCCCTTCCCCGGCAACGTACGCGAGCTGGAGAACGTCCTCGAGCGCGCCCTCACCCTCTGCGTCAGCGGCGTGATCACCGCCGAGCACATCAAACTCCGCGCCACGACCCGCCCGTCAGCTCCCACCGCCCTCCCCACCGCACCCGCCGCAGCCGGCGGCGCCGCCCTGGGAGAGCACCTCGAGGAAATCGAGCGCGACGCGATCGTGAAAGCGTTGGAAAAAACCCGCTACAACAAAACCGCTGCCGCGAAGTTACTCGGGATGAGCTTCCGCGCGCTGCGGTATCGGATCAAGAAGCTGGGGATCGAGTAGCCCCGGTCGGGTGCGGATGGGCCAATTGCTCGCTGAGCGCAATCGGCAACAGCTTCTGCGCGGGCGTGTTCCCCTGAGCCGCTGCATGGCGCAACAGCTCGACCCCCTTGTCAGGATCCTTTCGCAGGCCGAGACCGGCGAAAACATACGCCTTTCCAATTTCGTACTGACAATAGGCGCTCCCTAGCTCCGCCGCGCGCTCGCAGTCATGTACCGCATCAGCCACGCGTCCGAGGTTGAAGTACACAAATGCGCGCTGCGGCAGGACCGTCGGCGAATCGGGATGCCGCCCGAGGTACTGGGTCAACACCTGAGCAGCAGCCGGATAGTCCGCAACCTCGATCAGATCGTTGCTGGCGCATAGCAGACAGGCGTCGTTGCCCGACAGCTTTGCAGCCGCGAGATACTCCGTCGCGGCACGCTTGAAGTTCCCGCCCTTCCTGTCATCGATCCACGCCTCGTCCAGGAACACGGCGCTTTTCAGATCGTTCATCTGCCCGGGCGACAGACCGGCATGCCTGGACCGGGCCACGAACCTCTTGATCTGGTCCGTACTTCCGCCCCAGGCGGTCATCAGCGTCTCCACGTACATCTGGCGGACGATGAAGTTCTTTGGGTCTATCGCCAAGGATTCCCGCAGCAGGTGTCGGTTCCCCACCGCGTCTCCCTCGAACTTGCCGATGTCGAGCCGGTAAAACACGCTCAGGAGCGGCCTCTTATCCAGGGAAAGCGATGTCTTCAGCTCCTTTGAAGCGGAAGCGAAGGCCGTCTCCATGCCACTCAGCTGCGTTTCGGAGGTATCGGCGATGATGAGATTCCCGCGGCTCTTCTCGCCAACCCTTACGTAATAGATAGCCCTTGCGAGATGCGCCACGTATGAGCCGGGCGTTTCCTTCACCCAAGATTCATACTTTGCGGCGAGGTCGGGCGAGGCGTCGTAGAACCGACGGAATGCCGAACGCAGCTTCTCGTCCGACACTCTCCCTCTGTCGTAACCAGCCTGGACTGCGGCGTAATAGCGATTGAGCGCCGCAAACTGCCCGGCCCGGAGCATAGTCAACGTCTGTTGCTGGCTCAGCCCGGAGCGGCTGGGCGACGCGTTGGTTGCGCAAGCGGCCCCCGTCGCAAGGACCATCATAGCCAGCGCGTGAATCCTGTAGTCCCGAAGCCGTCGTTTCATGACGTTACCCTTCGCCAATCCGGTCCTCACACCATACTTGAGGTTCCCGTGTGCGGCGTGATAGTTTGATCACAGTCCCTTCCATACGCTTTTCTTTGATGCATACCGAGTCCGCCGCCCGCAGGCTCCGCCCCCGCATGACGGACAGCGATTGGCTGGTGCTGCGCGGCATGCGGCCGGCAATTGACCGGATGGCTGCGCAGGCGGGACGGGCAGGCGCCACCGCCATCGACTTGGGTTGCGGCTCGCAGCCCTACCGGCCCATCTTCGATGCGCACGGCATGACTTACCGCGGCGCGGACCTCGAAGGCGCGGATATCCGCATCCACGAGGATGGACGCGTGGGCCTCCCCGATGGGAGCGCCGACCTGGTCCTCTCGTTTCAGGTGTTGGAGCACGTACGCAACGTCGGACAATACCTCGCCGAGGCATCGCGAATCATCCGCGCCGGCGGTTGGCTCATCCTGTCGACGCACGGGACCTGGCTGTACCATCCCCATCCCGAGGACCATCACCGCTGGACACGACAGGGACTGCTCGCGGAACTGGCGGCGAATGGGTTCGAGACGACCGAGTGCGTGTCGATCGTCGGGCCGCTCGGCTGGACGACAATGGTGCGGCTGACGTGCTGGTACCAGGCCTGCAGGCGCATTCCGCTGATCGGCCGGCCGCTCGCGGGGCTCGTGGCGCTCGTCATGAATGCGCGAGGCTACCTCGAGGAACAGATAACGCCCGAATGGGTGCGGCGCGACAACGGATGCGTCTACGTGACGTTGTCGCGTGCGCTGAAGGATGGTGCGCGAGGGTCCCTCGTCAGGCGGATGCCAGCTGCCGCAGATCGAGCAGCGGGCGGATGAACTTCTCGTAGTGGCGCCAGCGCCCGACCGATTGCGAATACACCGGCTGGCGCACCTGCCAGTTGCTGGCGGTCAGCACGGATCGCTGCGTCTTGTGCGGCTCCAGGCAGCGCGGATCCCATTCCAGAGCGATGAATTCCATGATCCTGCGGCTCCACGTCTCGGGATCGACGACCAGCTCGCCGTAAGGCACCTGCAGAAGCACCCCGTCCGGCAATGTCGCGCGCCAATGCGAGATCAGGCGATGATGCTCGCGGTAGTACTGCGCCAGATCGGACAGGTCGAGGGTGAAGTTCGCCACATTGGCGAAATCCTGGAAATAGCAGGACAGACACGTGTCGATGGGATCGCGCTGCACGTAGATGATCCGCGCCCGCGGCAACACCTGGTGAATCAGCCCCAGGTGGTCCGTATTGAAAGTCGACTTGTCGACCACCCGCAGCGCATCCCGGGAATGCTGCTCCAGTATCTTCAGGTACGACCCGCTCAGCTTTCTCGTGAGCGTCTCGTCCGGCCCGTTGCGCAGCAGACTCTCATGATGCTTGCGGCCGGTCGCGTTCCAGAAATCCAACTCACCGGCGCCCGTCGCCTGCGGGTGCGAGGCAATGATCTGTTCCACCAGCGACGTGCCGGAGCGCATCATGCCGGTCACGAATACCGGCCGCACCGACTCCGAAGCCCCCTTGGCGGGCTGGGCAAGACGCTCTCTGGTATAGGCGGCGATCGTCTCGTCGACGAACTTCGCGCGCGCGGCGCGATCGTACGGCGCGGCTGCCGCCTTGCGTATCTCGTTGGCACGCTTGTATTGCTCGAACGCCTTCGGATATCTGCCGACATCGTCGAAGTACTTGCCCATCGCGTAACGCAGCCGCGCTTCCTCCAGCGGAGGTACTCCGCCCGCAACGGTTCGTTCGGCGCCCGCCAGCCAATCCTTGTCGGCGTCGGTCATGCGGCGCACGGCCGACAGCGAGGCCCAGGCCCCCGTGAGGCTCGGGTTGACCTCCAGCGCCTCGCGGTTGTGTTTTTCAGACTCCTCGAAGTGCCCCTCTATGCCCTCGAGCCATCCGAGTGCAGAGAGCGTCCCCGCATCATGCGGCTTCAGGCGCAGTGCTTTCTCGAAGCATTCCCGCGCCTCAGCCAGCCGGCCGCGCATCCCGAGGGTGAGGCCCAGGCTCGCCAGCGCTTGCGCATCCGTCGGATCGTGCTTCACCGCGCGACGCAGCGCCGTCTCCGATGCCGCGAATTCGCCTCTATCGCGCAGCAGCGTTCCCAGGTTCAGATGCGCGCCCGCAAGGCTCGACTTCAGCTCTGTCGCGCGCCGCAATGCGCTCTCCGCCTCGTCATACCGGCCGAGATGGCAGAGCACCGCACCGAGGCTGGCGTGCGCCTCCGCGTGGCGGTCATCGAGGCTGAGCGCCTCCTGCAATCGCTCCGCGGTCTGCGCGTACTTGCCCTTGGCGAAGAGCGCGTCAGCTTCACCCAACAGCATCGGCACGCGTCTCTTCAATTGCCCGCCGCTGTCCCTCGCCACGGAGTTTTCTTGCGGAATGCCGGCGCCCTCGTCCTTGACGACGAGCTGCATCAACACCAACTGGGTGAGCTCCTCGACCGATTTCGGATCGAACCCGTGCTCCGAAAGCCGCCACTTGAATGAGTTCAGCAGCTTGGCGCGCTTGAAGAGATTCAGCTTGAGTGATGCGGCCTCACGTGCGATCCGTTGCCTGAAGCGCGGGACCTCCTCGCGCCAATCCCTGGGTGCTTTGGCCTTCTTTGATACCGCAACCGAAGAGCTCGCCGCGGGCAGGAAGTGATCGGCCAGCCTCGCACCGACGGTGACGGCGTCGCGCGCATCGAACCAATCGAGGACCATAGATATAATATGCCGGAATATGGCTAATCGGCCGGTGCCAGCAACTTAGCCGAATTGACCAGGAGTGGCTAGCTCTCGGCTGGAGATTTAGTGAGCACAGTCACGCTTTGCGGCGGGCCGCCCCGCGGTCAATATGATGGCCGTGGTCGCGCCTCCTGCGAGAATCCAGGGATAATCGCTCAATTGCGCCCCGCGAGCCCAAGCCAGATCGATGTCGGCCCCGAGACCCCTGCGGCTATTGACCGTCACCAACTACTTCCCCTCCCATGGCGGCGGGATCGAGCGCGTGGCCGAGCGGCTGATCGACGAATTCGGGCGGCGGGGGGTGGCGGTCGAATGGCTCTCGGGCGACACCGACCCGCCACCCGAATCGACATCCAATCGGGCGGTGGTTGCGGTACGCGCATTCAATGCCGTCGAACGGATCACTCAGCTCCCCTACCCGCTCTGGTCGCCTTCGGCGTTACCCGCGATCTGGGCCGCCATCCGCAGAGCGGACGTCGTCCATGTCCACGAGCATCTCTACTGCGGCAGCATCCTGGGTGTCTGCCTCGCGCGCCTACGGGGGCGCCCGGTAGTCGTGACGCAACACATGGGCGAGCTCGGATTGCGTTCACGGCTCTTCACGGCCGCCTACCGGACGTGTGCCCGGGCGTTGGGATTCCTGATCTTCGGCCTGGCAACCCGTAACGTGTTCATAAGCGCCAATGTGCGCGCTTTCTTCGGGCGCGAACGATCCGCGAAGACCCGGCTGATTTTCAATGGCTTGGATCCGGAGCAATTCAAACCGGCGTCCGCAGAGCGGCGGCAGCGAGTCCGGGCGGAGCTCGGCATCGAGCCGCGGCGGCAAGTGATCCTGTTCGTCGGACGGTACGTTAGAAAAAAGGGTCTGCACATTCTCGAGTCGCTCGCATCGCGGCTCTCCGAGCCGCTGTGGGTGTTCGCGGGCTCGGGACCGGAGGATCCTTCCCGATGGCAGCGTGACAACGTGCGGGTGCTCGGCAGGATTCCGCATGAGCGGCTTGCGGATCTGTACCAGGCCGCGGATCTGTTGATCCTTCCGAGCTCGGGAGAAGGACTTCCCCTCGTGGTGCAGGAGGCGCTGGCATGCGGCCTCGGAGTGCTCTCTACGGAGGAGGTGCGGGACGCCTGTCCGGCGGCAAAGGAAATGATCCGCGCGCATCCCACCCCGCGTACCATCCCGGATATCGACGGCTGGGAAGGCGTGCTGCGCGAGTCGCTTTCGGACGCCAACTATCTCGACGGGAGGAGCGAGCGCGCGCAGCGTGCGCAGCGCCTGTGGTCCTGGGAAGATTGCGCCGCGCAATACCTGCAGCTTTTCGACGAGATCACCTCAAAACCGCAACTCGAGAGAGTGCCATGACGCGGGAACCTCGATGACCGATCAGCAAGCCTACCGTGAGCGGTACGACACCCTCTGGCGCGATCTCTGGGCGAACACGCACGCGGGCGGCCCCATGGCGCGGACCCGCTATCGCCTGGCTCTGCGCTGGCTCTCGCTGACGCCCGCGAGTACCCAGCGGGCCCTCGACGTCGGCGCCGGCAACGGCGCGTTCATGCTGCAGGCGCTCCAGCGCTCCCCGAAGCTCGAGATCTACGGCGCGGAATACTCGCAGGCCGCCATCGACCTTGCGCACCCCATGCTCAAGGAGCGGTTGGCCCGGTGCGACCTGCAGGGCGCCCAGCCCCTGCCCTGGGGCGGCGGATTTCAGCTCATCAGCTGCATGGAAGTCCTCGAGCATCTTCCCGACGACGCGCTCGCCCTGGAGCACATTGCGAGGGCCCTTTCACCAAGGGGACGCCTGTTTGTTTCCGTGCCCGCGTGGCAGTCCCTCTGGGGCCCGCAGGACGTCACCGCGGGCCACGTCCGCCGTTACGAGCCGGAAGCCCTCGAGGAGCGCCTGGAGCGCGCCGGCCTCACGGTCAAACGGGTGCAATGCTGGGGCGGCCCGTTCACCTGGATCTACCTTCGCGCGGCAGACGTGATTGGCCCGGAGAAGGTCATGAGCGTACGCCCGAGCGGTATCGCAGGACTTGCTGCCGGAGCGATCTTTCAGTTCCTCAGGCTCGATGATGCGCTGTCCTTCGGCGGCGGCCCGCAGCTGCTCGCGCTCGCGGAAAAGCCGTGATGAGCCGCCGCCCGACGCTGTTGATGATCAAACAGCTCGTGAGGTTCAGCGCCGTCGGGGTCATCTGTCTCATCGTCAGCACTTCGACCCTGGCAGCCCTGCACGAGCTCGCGGGTCTCTATTATCTGGCCGCGTTCGCCATTGCGTTCTGTGTCGGGAGCATCGTCGGCTACGTGCTCAACGGACGTTTCACGTTCACGGTTCGAGTCACGCGCCTGGGCGCATCCCGCTACATACTGCTCAACGGCATCCTCCTGGCGATCAACTCCCTGCTCATGAAGGCGCTGGTGGATGGAGCTCACATCTGGTACATCGGCGCATCCCTGCTGCTCGCAGTGGTCAACACGCCGATGAGCTTCCTCCTCCATCGGGCGTTTTCCTATTCACTGCCGTCAATGCTGCTGCCCGGGCGGAAGGACGCGTAGGAAATCGCTGTCGATTCCCCGGCTACAGGCGACCTGCAGGGGCGATCTTTCCCAGGCAAGCTCCGAGCCGGCATTCATCACGCGATACCGCCCCTGGCCGATGAGCTTCTCGAAGCCGACCTTGCCGTGGTGTACCCACGCGACCACGTCCGTATTCGAATATCTGCGCACCCAGAAATAATCTCTGACGTCGCCGCCGGTGATGTACGTTGCCGTGCGCCGCGGCTGAAAGAGCGTCGGGCATGCGTCCTCGAGCCGATCGAGGACCAGATTCTTGGCAGGATCCCTGGAAGCCAGCACCTCCTGTGGCGCCGTATCGGCTACCAGCCGGCACGTCACCAGGTAGCGCGTATACCAGGCGGAAGCCGGTAATCGGGGCTGCGCCCGGCCGACCGTCACGATTTCCTGCTTGGGCTTGGGAGCGGCTCGCGTCACGATCCTGGAACAGGTCCCGGAATCCACCTTCAGCCCGAAGGGCTCGACCGCGTCATTGACGTCGTCGAGATGCGGAACGTCGCTATCGCGCTCGGCATCGACCCGCGAGTCGAGGACGAGGACCCGCAGGTGTGGGGAGAATCGCCTGATCAACTCCCTGACACGCGCCCGGTTGACCCCGTCGGCGGCGAGCACGTAGTCGCCTTCCACATTGATGAATCCCGAGCCCGCAGGCAGATAGGGCACGACGAAGGAATTGGATTGCACGTCGACGCTGAAGTAGAGCGCCGGCCGCGAAGCCACTGCAGCGGGTACCCGGACGTCGAACCAGGGCTCGCCGTCCCACGGATAGAGCGGACGGAACTCCGCGCCCGCATCGACCTGGTGGATCTGCGTAAGAAGAATCGCCGCAATGACGCAGGTGAGTACCCGGGGCCAGGCCTGGAGGAGCCGGCAGACCAGAGCCATGACCAACACCGCAGCCACGCAGGCCATCGGGATGAAATAGCGGCTGTTACCGAACAGCTTCAGCCAGATCACCCAATTGATCAGGAACGCACAACCGAGCGCGGCCAGCGCCCGGCCTTCCGGGGCCGCTGAGTGCGCGGACTCCCGGCCATCACTCGCGCGGCTCACCCAGCGCGCCGCCACCAACAGCACGCCTAGCACGACCAGAAGCGCGTAACGCAAGTCGGGCGCGGGCAGCTCGAAGTGAATCATTCTCACCGGCGCCGCCATGGCAAAGGGGCGCCACAGTGCCCTGGCGAATGAGGTGGGAATGAAGCGGTAATCCACCACCGCCGCGGTCGTGTACTCCGGCGAGCGGAAGATGCCATTCAGGAAGGGAAAGAGCGGATTACCGAAATGGCGCTCCAACTGAATGGACCAAGGGAGCGAGACCAGCACGAACCCCAGTCCGGCGCTGAGGCCGTAGAGAGCCGTGCAACCCCATCGCTTGTGCCATCTCAGCGGCAGGAAAAGGGGCATGACCGCCAGGGACATTGCCGCCAATGAATTGGTCAGCTTGAGTGCAGTCGCGGCGCCGAGCAGCAGGCCGGCGCTTGCGATACGCCACGCGTCCGGAGTGCGGATGGCCCGGACGAGAATCAACACTCCGGCCAGCACCAGCTCGGCTGTCGTGATATCCGCGAAACTGGAGCCGAATTGCTCCATGAGCACGGGATTGACGAAGGCGAGGAGTGCCGCGCAGGCACCCACGGCAACGCGTCCACGGGCGCTCTTCAGCGGACCGAGGGCGATCGCCAGCTCATAGGTCAACCACAGAATCGCGCTCTGCAGCAGCGCGAGAACCTCGGCCACGCCTAGCGCGCTCAATCCGGAGTTGACCAGGAGATAAAACGGCGCGTAGGGATAGGGATTCAGATACGCCTGCGGTGCGGCAGCGAAGTAGTCGAGACCGAACCTGTCGTGGATGGCGCTGAAGCCCGCGTAGAGGTGATAGTCCAGCGTATCCCATTGCATGTCCTTGCCCAGGCGATAGCTGGTCACGAGCGCCAACAGCGCGCAAGAGATGTAGACGAGCAAACGCGGTGATGCCGCGACCTGCTTGAGGGTCGCCGCCACCGAGCGGGCGCGACTTCGCCGCGTATCCGGGCATTCCACGAAACTCATGCAGACCGCTCAGCGAGGATCCGTAATATGCAGGAAGAAGCCGTCAGCTCCGCGGCCACAGCTGAGGCGCAGGGGCGCCTTCTCCCAGTCGCTTTGCTGCCCGGCGTAGCCGGCCTGCCTCAGGAAGGGCTGAAACTGCAGCCGGCCTCTGGCCAGCAGGGCGAAGATATCGGTGTTGGGATACTGCCGCGCCCAGACATACCCGTGTGCCTCGTCTCCCATCAGAAAGGTGGCCGGCCGCCGCGGCTGAAACAGCAGCGGACACGCATCCTCCAGGCGGTCGAACACGAGATTGGCGGCGCTCTCGGCCGTGTGCAGTACCGGGTCCCGCGCCATTCCGGCGACGACTCGACAGGTGATGAAGTACCCGACATTCATTTGCGCCGCTGACGGTGTACGTGGCGCCCTTCCCGTAGTCGTGCCCAGCATTGGCGAGCTCACGCCGTGCACGATGATGCGTGCGCAGTGGCCGGTATCGAGCTGCAGTCCGAAGGGCTCCAATGCATCGATCGCGTTGCTCATGCTTGGTAGATCCGTATCGTAGCCCGCGTCACGCCGCTCGTCGCGTATCAGCATCCTCAGGTTCGGCGAATAGCGCTTGATCAGTGCCTCGATGCGCTTGCCATTCGCTCCATCCGGCCCCAGCGTGTAGTCGGCCTCAAGGTTGATGAACCCGGATGCCGGCGCCAAAGACGGTGCGATGAATGAGTCCGATTGGATGCCGATGCTGAGATAGAGCGCAGGCTCGGCGGCAAGAGTCTTCGGCAGCGAGACCTGGAACCAGGGTTGGTGGTCGTCCCAGGGCAGGCTTTGATACTGCGTGCCATAGTGAAGCTGATAGAACTGCACGACGAAGACGGCGAGCAGGAGGTAGTTGCGGGCCTTGGGCCACGGCGAGCAGCAGCGAAAAATCAGTGCGACGGCGAGAACCGCCGCGACACAGGCCATTGGGATGAAATAGCGGCTGTTACCGGATGCCGTCAGCCAGAGTATCCAGTCGACGAGAAAGGCCGCCCCCAGGACGGCAAGCAGCCGCCCCGAGTCGTCCCGGATCGCCTTTTCGGGGCGGGAGGCTTTGCCCTGCCACTGCCTCCAGCTCCACACCACCGCTGCCAGAACAGCCGCCGCCAACAGCAGCGCGTATCGCAGATCCGGAGCCGCCTGCTCCACATGCACCATATTGCGCGGCGTAACCATTGCAAAGGGACGCAGCAGACCCGCGGTGAACGACGGCGGGATGAAGCGGTACTGGATGATCCGCGCGGTGGTGAACTGCGGCGAGCGAAAGATGCCGTTGAAGAGCGGAAAGAATGGATTGCCGAAATGTTGCTCCAGGCGGATGGACCAGGGCGCGGCGATCACCGCAAATCCCGCCACACCCGCCAGGACGAAGAGCGTTGCGTATCGCAATCTGCTCCGCCAGTTTCCGGGAATGAGCAGCACCATCACGCCAGCGGATGCAGCGTGCAGGCCGTTGGTCAACTTCAGCGCACTGGCACAGCCGAGCAGCAGCGCGGCGCAGGCGACCCGCATTGCACTCGGGGCGCGCGCGGCGAGCACCAGCAGCAGCCAGCCTGCGAGGACGATCTCCGCAGTGAGAACGTCGGCGAAACTCGAGCCGAGCTGGCCGATGAGAACCGGGTTTGCCAGGGCGAGCGTGACCGCGCAGAGCGCGAGCGCCAGACGGACCGCCGTCTTTGCCGGCAGCGCGACCGCGAGGGCCAGCTCATACACCAGCCACAGCAGCACGCTTTGCACGGCCGCCAGCACCAACCCGACCTGGAGGGCCGTCAGGCCGGAGCTCACCAGCAGATAGAACGGCACGAAGATGTAGGGATTCAGGTAACTCTGCGGGCCGGCCGCAAAATAGTCCTGGCCGAAGCGGTCGTGCAGCGCGCTGAAGCCGGCGTAGAAGTGATAGTCGAGCGTATCCCACGCCATGTCCTTGCCGAGATGCCAGGTGGTCAGCAGCGCCGCGAGCGTGCAACAGCAGTAGACGAGAAATCGCGGCGAGCAGACCAGACTGGTCAAGGTCGCCAGCAAAGCGGGACGGCGCGCCAGAGTCAGCGCCTCATCCGCGGCGCTCACTGCCGATTCTCTTCCGACGGACGAATGTCGATCAAGCCGAGGAGAAACGAGGCGAAGAGCATCTCGCCGCCGGCCAGCATCAAGGTCACGGACGGAATCGCGATGCGCATCACCGATACCGGATCGAGCGCGCCCAGGCGGGCACGGGCCCAGGTATCGACCGAGTAGACCGCCAGCGCCAGTCCGGCAACGCCGAGGGAGACACCGAGCAGGAGTCCCCGCTCCAATGTGAACACGCGCAGGAACCGCGCCAGGCTCGGTGTCATCGGCAGGAGCTTCTTGACCACACCCACGGTACGTGCCACCAGTGAGAACAGCACCAGTTGCAGGCCGAGGATCGTGGCGCCGGCGGCGTAGAGCATGGTGTGAATGTCGAACCCGACGCCGTGCACGATGATCGGGCCGCGCAGGATCGCCACCTCGCCAGCGACGCCAGCGGTTATCAGACACGCACCGGGATAGAGGAGCAGCCACCGCGGGCTCATCATGAGAAGAAACCGCAGATGCCGCCAGCCGTCGCGCCAGCTGCGCAGATGCGGCGGCCGCGTGCGGCCCGCCGGTGACAGCACCGTCGGCACCTCCGCGATCCGCCAGCGGAACAGCGCCGCCTTGACGATCATCTCACTCGCGAATTCCATGCCCGGCGACTGCAGGCCCAACTTCAACACGGCGTCACGATCCACGCCGCGCAGACCGCAGTGAAAGTCGCCGATGCCGCAGGAGAAGAACAGGCGGCCGAGGAAGCTCAGCACCGGGTTGCCGAGATATCGGTGCAGCCACGGCATCGCGCCCCGGCGGATGCCGCCGCGAAAGCGATGGCCGATGACCATGGTATTGCCGCTGCGGAGTGACTCGACGAAGGCGTCCAGCCGCGAGAAATCATAGCTGTCGTCCGCATCCCCCATGATCACGTAACGCCCCCGGGCGGCCTCCATGCCGGCGAGGAGCGCACTGCCATAGCCCTTAGCCGCCACGTGGATCACCCGCGCACCGGCGTCCGCGGCCAGCCGTGGCGAGCCGTCCGTCGAGCCATTGTCTGCGACCAGAACCTCACCCGCGATGCCGGCGCTCGTGAGAAATCCCCGTGCTTTGCGGACGCAGGTCGCCACAGTCTCCGCCTCGTTCAGGCAAGGCATGAGGATCGTCAGCTCGAGCTCGGGCCTCTCGAACGGCTCCAGCGGATCTGATAGGGAAGCGGTTGCGGCCACGGCGCGCGAATTATGTATTCCACTCGAAACGGGTCGGTGTGATTGGCTCATCAGATTCAAAGCGGTCGGGAGGCACTGGCCGATCCCCCGGCAACAGAGCCCGCGTCGGCCTGGCTGCCTGCGCCGGACACCGACAGCTGACGAATTACGTCAGTTTGTGACCCGCCGCTCGGCGTCGCTTGTCAGCGACCGCTCATACTAAGTCAAGTAGCCTCCTTCGTGGAGGCTACTTTTTACGTTGCGGTTCAAGAGGTTATCGGCAACGAGACCCTTTGGCATAGGCCTTGCTTTAATGGCTCAGCAGGCGCCCTTTTGCGCCGCTCTACGAAGAATCCTTCTCCACTCCCTAAGGAGCGTTTGAAATGAAGTCTCTGCAAAAGGGTTTCACCCTGATCGAGTTGATGATCGTCGTCGCGATCATCGGTATTTTGGCGGCCATCGCCATTCCCGCGTACCAGAACTACGTCATCCGCGCGCGCGTCACGGAAGGCATCAACCTTGCCGCGGCTGCCGAGACCACCGTGTCTGAGAACGCCGCTAACGGCGCCTCGACTCTGGTGCTGGGCTGGACGTCGCCGCAGTCCACGACGAACGTGGCGAGCGTCACTGTGGCGGCCACCACGGGAATCATCACTGTCGTGACCACGCCGGTTGCCGGCAGCGTTACGCTCACCATGTCACCGTTCGTTGACGGCACGGCTTATACGACCGCCGCCGGCGTCCCCTCGGACGCGATGACCTGGAAGTGCGCGGTGTCGAGCGCCGCGATGGACAAGTACGTCCCGTCGAACTGCCGCATCTAAGTCTCTGACCTTCCCAAGGGACCCGAAGCCCCTCTCCGGAGGGGCTTCTTCTTTTGGGAGGCCGTTCACGCTGGGGGTCCCGGCCCTATGCCACCATGCACGAGATATGACAATTGCCTGAGCCCTCGGCTCCGGTAGACTTGAGCACCACGGGCCGAATCCGCTTGCCGTAAGTCCATGAATGAGAACGCTTCTCTAGCGCTTGGAGGCGCACGCTCCGGGTTGGGCGGCCTGCCTCAGCGCCTCGTACAGGACGGGGTCGTAGAGGAGGCGGCCATGCTCGAGGCCATGAACGCCGCGAAGGAGCGCCACACCAATATCGTCAGCCAGCTCGTGTCGAGCGGCGCCGCGACCGCGCGCGACATTGCCGTGGCGGCGGCCAACGAATTCGGCGTGCCGCTCTTCGACCTCGATTCGGTCAACCTCGACCTTGAGACGGTTCGCGTCGCCAACGACAAGCTCATCGCCAAGCACCGCGTGCTGCCGGTCTTCCGCCGCGGCAGACGCCTCTTCCTGGCGGTCTCGGATCCGACCAACCAGCACGCGATCGACGAGATCAAGTTCCAGACCAGCCTCAGCATCGAGGTGGTGCTGGTCGAGGACGACAAGCTACAGAAGGCCATCGACAAGGCCATCGAGCAGGCCGAGGCGCACATCACGCCGCTCGCCGGCGATGATGACGTCGATCTCGACTCACTCGAAGTCACGGGCGGCGAGGACGAGGTCGACGACAAGATCAGCCGCGACGACGTGGAAGATGCTCCCATCGTCCGCTTCGTCAACAAAGTTATGCTCGATGCCATCCGGCGCGGCGCCTCGGACATCCACTTCGAGCCGTACGAGAAGACTTACCGCGTACGCTTCCGCATGGACGGCGTGCTGAAGGAGATCGCGCAGCCCCCCGTGGCACTGGCGCAGAAGCTCTCGGCGCGCCTCAAGGTCATGTCGCGCCTCGACATCGCGGAGCGGCGCGTCCCGCAGGACGGCCGCATCAAGATGAAGCTGTCGAAGAGCCGCGCCATCGACTTCCGCGTCAGCACCTGTCCCACGCTCTTCGGCGAGAAGATCGTGATGCGTATTCTCGATCCCTCGCAGGCCATGCTGGGCATCGACTCGCTGGGCTACGAGCCCTTCCAGAAGGCGCTCTACGAGAAATTCCTGGCCAAGCCCCAGGGCATGATCCTGGTGACCGGCCCGACGGGCAGCGGCAAGACCGTATCGCTCTACACGGGCCTCAACATCCTCAATCGCGAAGACACCAACATCTCCACCGCCGAAGACCCTGCGGAAATCAACCTGCCGGGGGTCAATCAGGTCAACGTCAACCCCAAGGTCGGCCTGACCTTCGCCGCGGCGATGCGCGCGTTTCTGCGTCAGGACCCTGACGTCATCATGGTCGGTGAGATCCGTGACCTGGAAACCGCGGAGATTGCCATCAAGGCGGCTCAGACCGGTCACTTGGTGCTGTCCACGCTCCACACCAACGATGCGCCGCAGACGCTGACGCGACTGGTCGACATGGGCGTCAAGCCCTATGCGATCGCGACGTCCGTCAGCCTCATCATCGCGCAACGCCTGGCGCGACGCCTGTGCTCACAATGCAAGCAACCGATGGATGTCCCTGAGGAAGCCCTGCTCAAGGAAGGGTTCACTCACGAGGACGTGAAGGGCGGATTGCGGATCTATGCACCCAAGGGCTGTTCCAACTGCACGGACGGCTACAAGGGACGGGTGGGCATTTACCAGGTCCTGCCCATCACCGATGCGATCGCACGCATGATTCTCGCGGGCGGCAGCGCCCCCGAAATCGGTGACCAGGGGAGCAAGGAAGGCGTCTGGGATCTGCGGCGTTCCGGCCTCGAGAAAGTCAGATCGGGCCTCACCAGTCTCGAGGAAGTCAACAGCGTCACTGTCGACTGACGCAGTACGGGGTAGTCATGGCATCAGCAGCAGCCGCAACCGGCACAGTCAAGGCCATCAAGCGCGATCTCTCCTTCGCGTGGGAAGGACGCGACAAGCGCGGCAACCGCGTCAAGGGCAAGAGCCTGGCGCCGGACGAGTCGGCGCTGCGCGCGGAGCTGCGCCGCCAGGGCATCGCGCCGTCGCGCATCCGCAAGCAGGCGCAGGCTGCGAGAGGCGGCAGGGTCAATGCGGCCGACATCGCCGTGTTCGCCCGCCAGCTCGCCACCATGCTCGCCTCCGGCATCCCCATGGTGCAGGCGTTCGAGATCGTGGGCACCGGCAGCGAGAAGCCCGCCATGCAGAAGCTGATCCTCGAGATCAAGGCGGACATCGAGGCGGGCACTTCGCTGCACGAGGCGCTGGCGAAGCATCCGCTTCAATTCGACGACCTGTTCGTCAACCTGGTCGAGGCCGGTGAGCAGGCGGGCGCGCTCGAATCGCTGCTCGACAAAGTGGCTACGTACAAGGAGAAATCGGAGGCCATGAAGAAGAAGGTCAAGAAGGCGCTCTTCTATCCCGCCGCGGTGATCGTCGTCGCCTTCATCGTCAGCACCATCCTCCTGATCTTCGTCGTCCCGGAGTTCCAGAAGCTGTTCGAGGGTTTCGGCGCCAATCTGCCCGCCTTCACCCTGATGGTGATCAATCTCTCGCATTTCGTACAGCACAACGGCTTGTATCTGGCGGTAGTCATCGGCGCCGGCGTTTACACATTTCTCTATTTCAAGAAGCGCTCGCGCCGGATGCGCGAGGTGCTCGACCGCATCACTCTCAAGGTCCCCATCATCGGCCCCATCATCAACAAGGCGGCGATCGCCCGCTACGCGCGCACGCTCTCGACGATGTTTGCCGCCGGAGTGCCGCTGGTCGAAGCGCTGGAGTCGGTGGCGGGCGCCACCGGCAACATCGTGTATGAGGACGCCGTGATGAAGATGAAGGACGAGGTCGCCACCGGACAGCGCCTGCAGCGCGCCATGGAAGCCCGCGGCATCTTCCCCAACATGGTCATCCAGATGATCGCGGTCGGCGAGGAGTCGGGCTCGCTGGATTCCATGTCGGCCAAGGTCGCCAACTTCTACGAAGCGGAGGTCGACAACGCCGTGGATGCGATGTCGAGCCTGCTCGAGCCGCTGATCATGGTGGTGCTCGGCGTTATCGTCGGCGGCCTGGTCGTCGCCATGTACCTGCCGATCTTCAAGATGGGCCAGGTCATCTGATCGGTGATCGAATTTCTCGCCGCCTCGCCCGCCCTGTTCATCGGGGTGTGCTTCGTCCTCGGCCTGATCGTGGGCAGCTTTCTCAACGTGGTCATCCACCGGGTGCCCATCATGATGGAGCGCCAGTGGCGCGAGGAGATGTCGGAGGTCGCGCACGCTGACCACGCCGCGACTTTGCCGGCGCCCCCGCCGAAGAAAGAGCCGTTCAATCTCATCGTCCCCCGCTCCGCCTGTCCCGGCTGCAAAGCCCCCATCACGGCGCTGCAGAACATCCCGATCCTGAGCTACCTCGCGCTACGCGGCCGCTGCGCCAACTGCGGCATCCGCATCAGCGTCCGCTACCCCATCGTCGAGGCTCTCACCGGCATCCTTTCCGCGGCAGTGGCCTGGAAGCTCGGCTTCGCCTGGCCGGCCGCGGCGGGACTGGTCTTCACCTGGTTCCTGGTCGCGCTCGCGTTCATCGACATCGACCGGCAACTGCTGCCCGACAGCCTGACCCTGCCGCTGCTCTGGCTCGGCCTTCTGCTCAGCCTCTTCGCTCCGCCGCCGGGCATGGCACCCATCCCGGTCGACATGCGTTCCAGCATCATCGGGGCGATCGCGGGTTACCTCTGCCTCTGGAGCGTCTATCATCTCTTCCGCTGGCTCACCGCCAAGGAAGGAATGGGGTATGGTGACTTCAAGCTCCTGGCGGCGCTCGGGGCGTGGCTGGGGTGGCGGATGCTGCTGCCCACCGTGCTCATTGCCGCGGCCGTCGGCGCGGTGGCGGGCATCGCGCTGCTGGCCTCGCGGGGACAGAATCGCTCGACGCCCATCGCCTTCGGGCCTTTCCTTGCCGCCGCGGGCTGGCTGATGCTGATGTTCGGGCGGGAGCTGGTGACAGGTTATCTGGGATTGTTCGCCTCCGGCTGAGATCATGGCCAATAGAGTTTTTCGCGTCGGGCTCACGGGCGGCATCGCCAGCGGCAAATCCACGGTGGCAAAGTTCTTTGCCGCCCTCGGCGTGCCGATCATCGATACCGACCAGGTGGCGCGGGAAGTGGTGGAGCCCGGCCAGCCGCCGCTCGAGCGGCTGGTGGAGCGCTTCGGCCGAACCATCCTGACGCCCGACGGCCATCTGGACCGGCCGAAGCTGCGCGAGATCGTCTTCTCCGACCCCAAGGCCCGGGCCGATCTCGAAGCGCTGACACATCCTGCCATCGGCACCGCGGTGGAGGCCTGGTCGGCGGCCGCCGGCGGCCCCTATCAGATCCTCATCATTCCGCTGCTCGTCGAGAAGAATCTCGCCTCGCAGGTGGACCGCGTACTCGTGGTCGACTGCAGCGAGGAGCTGCAGATCCGCCGCCTGCAGGCGCGCGACGGCTCCGCCGTGGAGCAGGCTCGCGCCATCCTCAACGCGCAGACCTCGCGCGCAGCGCGCCTCAAGACCGCGCACGACGTCATCCAGAACGAGGGTGACCTGAGTGCCGTGCGCGATCAGGTCTCGGCCCTGCACGCGCGCTATCTGGAGCTTGCCGGACACGCGGGCGCCGGCGGCGCCACCACGATTACGGCCAAGGCCGCGCAGGCGCGCCTCTCCTAACCTGCCGCGGCCGTTTACGCCGGCGGCGGATGTCGCGCACAATAGGTCGCATGACGACCGACGCCCCCGAGGCCGCCGCGCCTCAGCAAGACGCCCCTCCCGACGCTCTCGAGAGTGACCGGACGCTGGTATTCGAGCAGCCGCTCAATGAGCGGATGCGAACGTTCCTGCGGCTCGATTTCCTCTACAGTCAGGCGCTCTACCACAACGAGACGGCGAGCCAGTGGGGCACCCGGGCGGCGGTGTCGAGCCTGATCGACATCCTGGCCATCATCACGCGCAGCGACGTGCGCTCGGATGCCCTGAAGGAGCTGGAGCGGCAGCTCACCCTGCTCGCAGAGTATCAGTCCAAGCCCGGCGTCGACGCCAATCGCCTCAAGACCCTGATCGCCAATCTGACCCGGCTGCGCTCCGAGCTGCTCAATACCGGTATCGCGAACCTGCAGCCGCTCAAGGACTCGGACTTCCTGAACGCGGTCAAGCACCGCAGCAGCATCCCTGGGGGCACCTGCGATTTCGACCTGCCGGATTACCTTTACTGGCTCTCGCAGCCGGACGAGGCCCGGGTCCGGGCCTTCAACCAGTGGCTCACCGTGCTGCGGCCTCTGTGCGATGCCGTCTCGGAGCTCATCTGGCTGACGCGCCAGAACGGCCGCACCCGGCAGGAGACCGCCCAGGGCGGCAACTTCACCATCACCTTCGAGCGCGAGAATCCCCTGCAGCTGCTGCGCATCGCACTCCCCGCCTCGATGGGGCTCTACCCTGAGGTGAGCGGCAGCCACCACCGCTGCAACGTGCGCTTCCTGAGCTGGAAGGGCCTGGCCGACCGCGCCACCCAGGCCGAGGGTGATGTGAAATTCCTGCTCACCTGCTGCCCGTGACGGCCGTCCAGCAGGTCAAGTGCCCCACCTGTCAGCGCGAGATCGACTGGTCGCAATCGCCCTTCCGGCCCTTCTGCAGCGAGCGCTGCAGGCTCATCGACCTGGGTGCATGGCTGACGGAGAAGCACGCCATTCCCGGAGAGCCGGCACCAGACGAGGGCCTCGATCGCGCGGGCGGACAGCAACAGGACGGCGCCGATCCGCCGTCGCATCGCAGGCCGTCGTAACGGCGCTCAGCGCCCGACCCGCGCTCCGAGCCACCTCGCCGCGAATGCCAGCTCGTCAGCGGTGCGCTCGCGGCGCGCCGCAGGGGATTCCTCCGGTCCCTCGCTCTCGTCGATCCGGATCAGGATGGGACGGCGGCCGCATTCCTGTTCCGCCTGCAGGACCGCGGCGAGCTCGTAGCCCTGCCAGGGCCTGATGGTGCCATCGCGCTCCGCCGTCGTGATGAGCGTCGGTGGGAAACAATTGCCGCTGGTGATCTGCCGGTATTGCTGCCAGGTGCCGGTCGGCAGCGCGGCGCCGAAGAAATCCGGCCGCAGGGCAACGGCCGCACCCGCCATGAGGCCGCCGAAGCCGCGGCCGTAGAGGCCGAGCCGCTCGCGGCGCGTGTAGCCGCGATCGATCAGCGACTGTCCGGCCGAGAACAGATCGCCGAGCGCGATGGGCTTGTCAGGCGGCGGCGCCGCGCCGCCCGGGCCGGGCATGGCCGCCAGGCTGCTGCGCACCTCGGCGCGCGCGTATACGCCGCCCATCTCCAGCCAGACCAACACGAGCGGTTGCAGCAGCCGGGCCGGGGGCTTGTTGCTGGGCGGGACGATGGTGAGCAGCGTCGGCTGGTTGCCGTTGCGGGCCAGATCGCGGCGGTGAGCAATCTCCATGCGCAGGCGCGTGCCGTCAGAGCCCGTGTAGAAGGTCCGCTGCACGACGAAGTTTCCGGCAACGCCGGCCTCGCCGACCTTCTCGAGTTGCTCGAGACGGGTCCGGATCCAGGCCCGCTGCGGCAGGGCCGCCAGCGCATTCGCGGTCCTCCGGTTCTCGACGAAGATCCAATGTCGGGTCCGGTCGGAATGCACGTTCTCCAGCCAGGCGTACGGGTTGGCTGGGTGACGCTCGCCCCGCGGATTGATCTGCGCCACGAACTGATTGAGGCGCGGCGTCGACGGATTGGGGTTGGCGCCCACCGCCACCTGGGTGGCGGTCGGCTGCGGCACATCGAGCCGCCCCGGCGCCGGAACCGGCGTCGGCTGGCCGACCAGCAGCGAGCAGCCGGCCAGCAGCCCTGCCGTCCCTGCCGCGAAGAGGATCGACGTTCGCCTGTCTCTACCCATGGCCCACCCCGGTCTTTCGTGCCGCACCCAATACTACAAGAAGAAGCTGCCGCGGTATCGCGTGTGTCAGCAGCAGCAGCGCGAGATAGAGCGCGCCGCCCGCGGCGAGCGCCAACAGCCACGGAGTGCCGAAGGCGGCCAGATACTTCATCGACACAACCGCCAGCGCGCCCGCGGCGACGGCTTTCGCGGCATTGGCCGGCGAGGGCAGCCGGCGACCGGCGCGCCGCAGCGCGACGCTCATCGCGATGAGAGCGCTCGCCTCGGCCACGACGGTGCCGGCGGCCGCGCCGAGCAGCGAGAATTCGGGAATCAGTCCGAAGTACGCCGCGAAAGCGCAGGTGCACGCCACTGCGTCCGCGATCAGCACCAGGCGCGCGTTCCCGCAGGCGACCAGGGTGAACCGCAGGACGTGCGTGAGCCCCGCAAGCGCGATGGCGAATGAGATGACGACCAGAGCCGGCGCGCCCGCGGCGAACTGCTCGCCGGAGATGAGCGACAGCAGCCGCCCCGCGAACGGCGCGAACGCAATCACGACACCTACCCCATAGACTGCCGCCGCATCGAGCGTGCTGCCGAGCTGTCGGCCGAATTCGGCACGATCCTTCTGCGCGCTCGCCGCCAGCGCCGGCATCATGAGGCCCGCCAGGATGTAGGGCACGGAGGTCGTGATCTCGAACAGCTTCGACGGCACGCCATAGAGGCCGACGGCGGCCGCGGGCTGGAACAGCGACAGCAGCAGCGAGTCGCCGCGCAACATCGCCATCCCCAGGATCTGCGAGCCGGCGAGCGGCAGCCCGGCGATCAGATAGAGCCGCCACTGGGGCAGCTCGAAGCGCAGCCGGAACGGCACCAGGCGCCGCACCAGCCTGATGGAGACACCCAGGGCGACCGCGGCACCCAACAGCGTGGCGCCGAGCATCGGCAGCGCCCCGACATGGGTGAGCGCCAACGCGGAGACCGCGGCGAGTGTGACCGCGGCTCCCGTGACCTCCGCAACCGCATTGCGCGCCTGCTTGAGCACGCTCTGGAACGCGGCGATCAGGAAGTCGCTCGTCTGCAGACACGTGTAGATCGCCGCCCCGATCAGCGTGCCCCATTTGACCGGCGCGTCGTATGGCGTCAGCCATGCGAAGGCCGCCGCCACGAGCAGGACGCCGCCGGTGCTCACGATTCGCAGCGGCAGCGCGTTGCCGAGCACCCGGCCCGCATCGACCCCGCCCTGCGACATCTCCCGCAACGTCACCATGTAAAGGCCGGAGTCGGCGAGCACGGCGGCGAACGCCGAATAGGTGAGAACGGTCCGGTAGTACCCGAATTCCGTGGGTCCCAGGTGACGCGTGAGCGCGACGACGGTCAGCAGCCCCACCACCGCCGTGGCCGCCTTGCCCGTGATGACGGCGGCCATATTCGCCGCCAGGACCCGCATGCGGCTCATGGTGCGCCTGGCGGCCGGATCTGCGCTGCTCTGACCCTCGCATTGCATAGCCGGCAAAAGTCGCGCCTTTTGCCGGCGGCAGCGAAGCTCGTATCCGAAAAACGGCCGCAGGCCGGTTTTTCCCATGGACTAGGCACGCAAATTGCGAGCTGTAGCCGAGGCAGAACAATCCGGTACTTACTGGGCACCACGGCTAGGATCGCATGAAAGTAGGCATTCTCGCAGGCGGCGTCGGCTCCCGGCTGGCGGAAGAGACGGTCGTCCGGCCGAAGCCCATGGTCGAGATCGGCGGCCGGCCGATCCTCTGGCACATCCTGATGCATTACTCGACCTACGGCTTCAAGGAGTTCGTGGTCGCCCTCGGTTACAAGGGCGAGCAGATCAAGCGCTACATGGCCGACTACTGCTCGCTGGCGTCCGACCTGCGCGTCACCCTCAAGACCGGCAGCGTCGAGCGGCACGGCAACGGCGCCAACGGCGACGGCGGCTCCGAGGACTGGGTCGTCGACCTGATCGACACCGGTCAACAGACCAACACCGGCGGACGCATCAAACGGCTTGCGCCACATCTCGGCAGCGGGACCTTCATGCTGACATGGGGGGACGGAGTCTCGAACTTAAACCTGACGGACCTCCTGAAGTTCCACCGCCGCCACGGACGCATCGCCACCGTGACCGCGGTGCGCCCCCCGGCGCGGTTCGGGCGCCTGGAGCTCGATGGCGAGCGCGTGGCGCGCTTCGACGAGAAGCCGCTCGCCGGCGAGGCCTGGATCAACGGCGCCTTCTTCGTTCTCGAGCCGCGGGTTTTCGACTACATCGACGGCGATGCCACCCTGTTCGAGCGTGAGCCGCTGGAGCGCCTGGCGAGCGACGGCCAGCTCATGGCCTACCAGCACAACGGCTTCTGGCAGTGCATGGACACCATGCGCGACAAAGTCCGCCTCGAGTCGCTGTGGGCCGGCGGCGATGCTCCCTGGAAAACCTGGAAGTGACCCAATGAAACAAATGCGAGTACTGCTGACCGGTCATGACGGCTACATCGGCCACGTGTTGCTGCCGATGCTGCTCGAGCGCGGACACCACGTGACCGGGCTCGACAGCTTCCTCTACGAGGACTGCGGCTTCGCGACCGAAGAGGCATCCCCGAGCGCGGTGGTGCGCAAGGACATCCGCGAGGTCGAGCTCGAGGACCTGCGCGGGCACGATGCGGTCCTCCACCTCGCCGGCGTCTCCAACGATCCGCTGGGAGACCTGCAGCCCACCGCCACCTACGCGATCAACCACGAGGCCTCGGTGCGCCTCGCTCGGCTCGCGAAACAGGCGGGAGTGCCGCGGTACGTCTTCTCCTCCTCGTGCAGCAACTACGGCGCCGCCGGCGACTCGTACCTGGACGAGGGAGCGGGATTCAATCCCGTGACACCCTACGCCGAGAGTAAAGTGTGGGTGGAGCGCGACGTCGCCCGGCTGGCGGACGATTCGTTCAGTCCCACCTTTCTGCGCAGCGCAACGGCCTTCGGGGTCTCCCCACGGCTGCGCGGCGATCTGGTGGTCAACAACTTGGTGGGCTACGCCTTTACGACCGGCGACGTGCTCATCAAGAGCGACGGCATGCCCTGGCGCCCGCTCGTGCACATCGAGGACATCGCCCGCGCGTTCGTCGCCGTTCTGGAGGCGCCCCGGGAGCTGGTGCACAACGAGGCATTCAACGTCGGAATCACCTCCGAGAACTATCGTGTCCGCGAGGTTGCGGGGATGGTCGCAGAGGTGGTGCCGCACTCCAAAGTCACGTACGCAGGCGACGCCAGCCCCGACGCTCGCAACTATCGGGTCAACTGCGAGAAGATCCGTTCACGGCTGTCCGCCTTCCAGCCACAGTGGACCGTGCGCAAGGGGATCGAGCAGGTCTATGAGACCCTGTGCCGTCACGGCACCAGCGCCGAGGAATTCCTCAGCTCATCGTTCATCCGCCTGAAGCGCATCCGCGAGCTGCAGTCGGCCGGTGCGCTCGACGAGATGCTGCGGTGGCGAGCTGCGGCGCCTGCCGCTGCAGCTCACCAGGCTTCCGCGCCCCGCTACTCGGCCGCATGACCGACTCGACGGGCACGAGCCCCTGCCGCAGCTGCGGAGGCCGCGACCTTCGCGTCTTCCTGTCGCTCGGCGATCTGCCGCTGTCGGACGGCTTCCTGGCGCCCGAGGCTCTGCAGCGCGAAGAGCCCCGTTATCCCCTGGATGTCGCCTTCTGTCCGGATTGCACGCTGGTGCAGATCCTGAAGACGGTGCCGCCGGAAGAGCTGTTCGCTGCGGACTACCCTTACTTCTCTTCGTTCACCGATACGGTGCTGCAGAACGCGGCGGATAACGTCGCGGCGCGCATAGCGGAAAAGCAACTGGACGGCAATTCACTGGTGGTCGAGCTCGCCAGCAACGACGGCTATCTCCTCCAGTATTACCGGGAGCACGGCATCCGCGTGCTGGGCATCGATCCCGCCCCCGGCCCGGTCGCGGCGGCGCGCGCCAAAGGGGTCGAGTCGCTGCAGGCGTTCTTCGGCCGCGATCTTGCGATGCAACTCGCCGCGGACGGGCGCCGTGCGGACGTCATCCACGCCAACAACGTGCTGGCGCACGTGGCCGACACGAACGGCTTCGTCGCCGGGATCGCGGCGCTGCTCAAGGACGATGGAGTGGCGGTCATCGAGGTCCCCTATGTCAAGGAGATGATCGACCAGGGCCAGTTCGACACCATCTACCACGAGCACCTCTGTTACTTCTCGGTGACGGCGCTGCGGCGCCTCTTCCAGCGCCATGGGCTGGCCCTGAACCGCATCGAGCCGCTGCCCATTCACGGCGGATCGCTGCGCCTGTTCGTCGGCAGGCAAGAGCGCGACGATCGCCCGGTGGCGGAGTTCCTGCAGGCGGAGCGGCGCGCCGGGCTCGACCGCTTCGAATACTACGCGGACTACTCGAAGCGCGTCGGGCGGATCCGCGACGGGCTGCTGGCGCTTCTCGGCAGGCTGCGGCGGCAGGGAGCACGAGTGGCCGGCTACGGGGCGGCGGCCAAGGGGACGATCCTGCTCAACTTCGCCCGCGTCGGGCCCGACATGTTGGAATTCGTCGCCGACCGCAACGTCCACAAGCAGGGACGATACGTTCCGGGCGTGCGGCTGCCGATCGTGCCGCCGGGGCGGATCCTGGACGAGCAGCCGGATTACCTGCTGATCCTGCCGTGGAACTTCAAGGAGGAGATCATGGAGCAGCAGGCGGAGTTTCGTCGGCGGGGCGGACGGTTCATCGTCCCCGTGCCTGAACCTGTCGTCGTCTAGGAGCTGTCATGTCGGAAAATTCCGCCCTCGGGACCTCGTCTCACGTGCGCCCGCCGATGCGTGCCGGCTCGGTGCCGTTCGCGGCGGAGTCATCCGCGGCGCGCTGTCCCGGCTGTGGCAGCGGAGACATCCGCAGCTTCTACCGGGTGGCGAACGTGCCGGCACACAGCTGCCTGATGTTCTCCACGCGGCAGGCGGCGCTGGAATTTCCGCGCGGCGACATCGACCTCGGGTTCTGCCGCGGCTGCGGCTTCATCGGCAATGTCAGGTTCGATCCGGCGCTCGAGCGTTACTCGCCCGCTTACGAGGAGACCCAGGCCTACTCGCCGCGCTTCCTGCGGTTCCTCGACGAGGTCTGGGACGATCAGATCGCGAGATTCGAGCTCGGGCCGGGGATGACGGCGCTCGAGATCGGCTGCGGCAAAGGTGAGTTCCTGGTGGGGCTCTGCGAACGCAGCGGCTGCGCCGGCATCGGCGTCGATCCGGGATATCGGCCGGAGCGGACGCGCACCAGCGCCGCGGAACGCATCGAATTCATCCGCGATTTCTACGGGCCGAAGTACTCGCACCTGCACGCGGACTACGTGTGCTGCCGCCACACCCTGGAGCACATCGCACCGGTGCTCGATTTCGTACGGCTGGTGCGCGAGACCATCGGGGAGCGGCGCCACGTCAACGTGTTCTTCGAGCTGCCCGACATGGAGCGCGTGCTGCAGCAGGGCGCGTTCTGGGACATCTACTACGAGCACTGCTCCTATTTCACGCGCGGCTCGCTCGCGCGCCTGTTTCGCTCGGCGGGCTTCGACGTCCACCGGCTCTACAAGACCTACGACGATCAGTACCTGATGTTGGAGGCCCAGCCGGCCGCCCGGCCGACGGATGCCTTGCTGCCGCAGGAGAACGACCTTGCGACCGTGACCTCGCTGGTGGCGCGCTTCGAGCGGCAGGTGAAGGGGCGGCTGGAGTCGCTGTCCGATGCATTGGCGCGGCACCGCGAGCGCGGTCACCGGCTCGCGATCTGGGGCTCGGGCTCGAAGTGCGTCTCGCTGGTGAGCGCGCTGGCTCTCGGACCCGAGCTGGTCGCGGTGGTGGACGTCAATCCGCACAAGCACGGCAAGTTCCTCGCCGGCAGCGGTCTCGAGATCGTCTCCCCCGATGCGCTGCGCACGCTGCGCCCGGAGGTCGTGCTGGTCATGAACTCAATCTACAGCGACGAGATCAGGCATGACCTCGCCGCTCGCTCGCTGCACCCGGAGCTGATCGCGCTGTAGCCGCGAGCCGCGCGTACACCGGCTCCAGCCTCTCGGCCGCCCCTTCCCAGCTGAACTCCCGCTCGACGGTCTCGCGGGCGCTGCGGCCGAGCGCGTTGCCGAGCTCCGGATCGTTGGCCAGCCGCAGCAGCGCGGTCGCGAACCCGTCCACGTCCCCATCCGCGACCACGAGGCCCGTGTGCTCATGCTCGAGGACCTTCGCCGACCCGGCACTCGCGACGATCGCCTTCCCGGCCGCCATGTAGTTGAGCAGCTTCTGCGGGATCCCGGGACAGCTGGTGCGCGGCAGCACCGCGATCGCCGATGACGCCAGCCGCAGCGGCAACTCAGCGAACCCATCCGCCAACACCTCGATGGCCTCTCTGACGCCCAGCCGCCGCGCCTCGGCCTCGTAGGGATCGAAGGAAGAGCTGACCGAGAAGCAGAGCCGGAGGTCCCGCCGCACCTGCCGCGCGCGTGCAAACGCCTCGAGCAGCAGATCGATGTTCTGATACGGCGCCAGGGTCCCCGAGTAGATGACCCGGACGAGCCCCTCCCGCTCGGGCGGCGTGTCCACGCGGAAACAGCCGCTCTCCACGCCGTTGGTCACGACGGTGATGCGATCGGGCTCCAGGCCGTGGGCCTTCATCAACCGCTCGCGGATGTCCGGCGTCACGGCGACGACGTGATCCGCGCGCCTGGGCAACGCGCCGTCCAGCCAACCGCCGAACGCCGCGAAGACGCTGCGCGTCAGACCGGTTGCATAGCTCGGCAACTCCGCCGCCAACATGGTGTGCGCGTCATAGACGAGCGGCATGCGGTGGCGCAGCCGCGGCGGCAGGGCGACCAGCAGCCCCTCGACGTGATGCGCATGGATGACGTCGAACCGCCGGGCGGACAGCACGCGCGACAGCTTCCAGGACAGCGCCGGATCGTAGAACACGAGCTTGCGGAAGCTCGGCCCCACCGGCATGCGCCAATACACCGGATGGCGAAAGATCCGATGCACCGGCACCCCGAGGGATTGCGGCCCATCCGCGACATGATAGGTGATCAGCTCGACTTCGTGGCCGCGTGCCGCCAACGCCTCCGCCAGCCGCTCGACGCGCAGCGGCGTGCCGCGCCGAGCCGGCATCGGGCAGGCCGCAACCATCGCTATCCGGAATCGCTCGTCGCCGCCGCTCGCCAAGTGAGGTCTCACGGGTTTCAGGGGGGCGGAGGTCCGTTCGGGCGTGTGCCACGCGCTGCGTGGAACGACCTCATGCGCCGACATCATCGGCGGCCCCGCGCCTCTTTTCATCAACGCCGCCGGGCCGCGAGCAGATGACCGGGGGCGAGGCCGAAGAGCCGGTTCTTCAGCCGTTCCGCGTGCGCGGGTGCATTCGGCGCCGCCACCGCCAGCACATCGACCGCCGCCCGCGCCACGTTCCAGTTGCAGGCCCACCACTTGGCGAGCACGGTGTAACAGCGCGAGCGCTCCGTGGGGGTCAGCGGCTCCCGCCGGACCAGTTTCAGGAATTCCCCGTACAGCCGCCAGGTGGGGAAGCTCGCCTTGCCGCCATGCGCGCTGTCATGCCACGACGCCCGGTCGGCAGTGCGGCGTTGCGCGCGGGTGTAGCGGTTCGGATGCTCGCGCATGGCCAGGAGCGGAGCCGGCAGCTGGATCATGCGGCCGCGCAGCGCCAGCTGCGCGAGCAACGCCCGGTCGGCGCCGTGAAAGGTGCTGTGCAGCAGAGAGTCCCGCAGCGCGCTGCGGCGGATCAGGCCGAAGAAGTCCACGCAGCTGTGCGAGCGCAGGATCATCCAGGCAAGGCGCTCGGACGGCGAGAGCGAGTCCGCCCCCGCGAGCCGGCTGTCGTACAGTCCGATCTGCGCGCCCGCGGCATCGATGTACGAGATCACCGTATTGCAGAGCACCGCGTCGTTGCGCTCCTCCAGGACCCGATAGGTCTTGGCGAGGAAGGACGGCAACATGCGGTCGTCGTGGGCCAGCCACTTGAAGTAACGGCCGCGGGCGTGGCTGTAGGCGAGATTGTAGTTGGCGGCGGCGCCGAGATTGCGGGGGTTGCGGAAATAGCGCACGCGCGGATCGCGGGCGGCGTAATCGCCGCAGATCTCCGCCGTCCGATCCTGGGACGCGTTATCGCACAGAATCAGCTCCAGGTTATCGAGCGTCTGCGCGAGCGTCGAGCGAATCGCGTCCTCGAGAAAGGCTTCGCCGTTGAATACGGGCACCCCCACGCTGACGAGGGGAACCTCGGCCGCGGATTCGGAAGCCTGACGCATCGCACCCCCTAGACGGTTTTCGGCGCCCTGCGCCGGGAAGGGTTCAACGCCCGGTCAGCACTTTCCGTTCCAGTTCTAGATTAGGCTCGAAGTCGCCTGCGGCGCTTCGAGCGGCCAACCCTTCGACTCCCCTCGGGCCCGCGGCCCAGGGAACGGCGTTACTCGACCCCATCCTGGGCCTCGCCCCTCCGGGGCCGACGCTGCGCGTCGTTCAAAATCGCTCCCGGCGATTTTGTGGGCCGCTCACTCATTTGCTTTCGACCTAGGGAAACTTGATCTTGCCACCGCCACCGGGAGCCGGACCGGGACCGATGCCGCCGCCGCCGACCTCCGGCACGACGATGCGCGAGGCGGCCTCGCGGCGCATTTCACGTGCCTCGTCGATGGCCTGCTCGAGCGCGGCATTGACCCCTTCGGGGAACCTTGCCAGCGCCTCCTCCAGCGTGTTCGCCTCGATCTCGAACGCCAGCGGCAGCACGCCGGCGGGGGTGAGGAGCTGTGTCTGTCCCGAGAACAGCACCGGGCGCTTGGGGTCGTTCGTCCCGTCCACGGTCACCGGCGTCAGGCGGCGGATCGTGCCGGCGCGGCGATCGGTATAGATCTCCTCCCGGTAGAGACCGGCCGGGTCGAGGTTTACTTCCGGGAGATCACTCTTCGCTGCCATGGGGGAACCCGTCTGCTGTTGCTTGCGGCCATTGTACCAGCGCGGTCACGAACGGACGGTCCGCCTCGAGAATGTCCTCGCGGCCAAGCTGCGCGCGCTCCACCCATTTGAGCCGCTGGCCATCGAGCGCCTGCGGCTCGCCGCGGTAACTCTCGACCCACCACATGGAAAGCTCTACGGTGCGGTCGGGATAGCGATGCTGAAGCCGCATCATGGGCCGCGCGCCGACCACCTCGATGCCGAGCTCCTCCGCCAGCTCCCGGGTGAGCGCAGCCTCCTCCGTCTCGCCGGGCGCGACCTTGCCGCCGGGGAATTCCCAGCGGCCGGCCATGTGCTTGCCCGCGGGGCGCTCGGCGATCAGGACTCGCCCCGCGCCATCGAAAATCGCCGCGGCGACGACCCGGATCACCTTGAGCCGCGTTGCGCTTTACTCAACGCTCGACAGGGCGCCGTGACAGTGCTTGTACTTCTTGCCGGAGCCGCACGGACAGGGCTCGTTGCGGCCGATCTTGCGCTCTCCGCGGATGAACGTTCCCTGTGACTCCGGCGGCGGCGCGGGCGGCAGCTCGGCTCCGCCACGCCCCAATGAGCCGCCGCGATTCAGGGCCGCATGCGCGGCTGCCGGCACTGCCGCTTCCGGCGGCGCTTCCGCGCCGGTCGCCAGGGCCGAGAGCGCTTCCGCGTGTTGCGGACTCAGAGCCCGCATCAAGCGGCGGCGGCGCTCCTCCTCCTCGCGCTCGACCTCCTCCTGGGTGCGCACCTCGATCTGCATCAGGCGCGTCACAGTCTCGAACTTCACGCGATCGAGCATCGCGGTGAACATCTGGAAGGCCTCTCGCTTGTATTCCGTGCGGTAGTCCTGCTGGGCATAGCCGCGCAGGTGAATGCCCTGGCGCAGGTAATCCATCGCCGCCAGGTGATCACGCCAGTGCGCATCGAGTGTGCGCAACATGACGTCCTTCTCGATGTGGCGCATCAACGCCGGATCGATACGGGACACCTTGGCGTCGTACGCCTGCTGCACGTCGCGGGCGAGCCGCTCGCGCAGCGCCGGCTCCTCGAGCTCCGGCTCCTTCTCGAGCCAGCCCTTCACGTCCACGCGCACGTTGAAGTCGGTCTCCAGCGCCTTGCTCAGGCCCTCGAGATCCCAGTCGCCGGGCATCGCGTGCTTCGGCAGGAACTGATCGACCAGAGCGCCGATGGCCTCCTCCAGGATGCCGCGGATCGCCGCCGACACATCCGCGGTCCCCATGATCTCCGTGCGCTGCTGGTAGATCACCTTGCGCTGATCGTTGGCGACGTCGTCGAAGAGGAGGAGCTGCTTGCGGATGTCGAAGTTGTGGGCCTCGACCTTGCGCTGCGCCTTCTCGATCTGGCGGCTGAGCATGCCGCTCTCGATGACCTCGCCTTCCTTCATGCCGGCCATCTTCAGCAGGCGCTGGGTGCGCACCGGGTCGCCGAAGATGCGCATCAGGTTGTCTTCCATGGAGAGATAGAAGCGGCTCGACCCCGGATCGCCCTGGCGGCCGGAGCGGCCGCGGAGCTGGTTGTCGATGCGGCGGGACTCGTGCCGCTCCGTGCCGATGATGTGCAGGCCGCCGGCCGCCACCACCTTCTCGTGGCGCCCCTGCCACTCGCCCCTGACACGCTCGTGCGCCGCCGGGTCGGCGCCCTGTGCGCCGGCCTCCGCGGCCGATTCCTGCGCGAGTGCGTTGAGCTCCGCCTCGAGGCTGCCGCCCAGCACGATGTCCGTGCCGCGGCCCGCCATGTTGGTGGCGATGGTCACCGCGCCCGGCCGTCCGGCCTGCGCCACGATGTGCGCCTCGCGCTCGTGCTGCTTGGCGTTCAGCACCTGGTGCGCGATGCCCTCCTTCTGCAGCACGCCGGAGACCAGCTCCGAGGTCTCGATGGAGGTCGTGCCGACCAGCACCGGCTGCTGGCGCTCGACGCACTCGCGGATGTCCTCGATGATCGCCTTGAACTTGTCGTCCTGCGTCAGGTGCACGAAGTCGGCGTTGTCCTTGCGGACCATCGGCTTGTGGGTCGGGATCACCATGACCTCGAGGCCGTAGATCTCGAGGAATTCCGGCGCCTCGGTATCCGCGGTGCCGGTCATTCCCGACAGCTTGCGGTAGAGGCGGAAGTAGTTCTGGAAGGTGATCGAGGCGACCGTCTGGTTCTCCTCGCGCACGCGCACGCCTTCCTTGGCCTCGATCGCCTGGTGCAGACCGTCGGACCAGCGCCGGCCCGGCATCGTGCGGCCGGTGAACTCGTCGACGATGATGATCTCGCCGCCGCGCACGATGTACTCGACGTCACGCTTGTAGAGCGCGTGCGCACGCAGCGCCGCGTTCAGGTGATGCATCAGGCGGATGTTGGCAGGATCGTAGAGGCTCTCGCCCTCGCGCAGCAGGCCCGCTTTCAACATCAGGGCTTCGACTCGCTCGTGGCCATCCTCCGTGATGTGGACCTGTTTGGTCTTCTCCTCCACCGCGAAATCGCCCGGTCCATCCTCCTCCTCCCCCGGCCCCGCCTGCTTGAGCTGCCGCTCCAGACTCGGCACCAGCTGATTGATCTTCAGGTAGAGCTCCGTGCTCTCCTCCGCCGGCCCGGAGATGATGAGTGGCGTGCGCGCCTCGTCGATCAGGATGGAGTCGACCTCGTCCACGATCGCGTAGGCGAGGTGGCGCTGCACCCGATCCTCCAGACTGAAGGCGAGGTTGTCGCGCAGATAATCGAAGCCGAGCTCGTTGTTGGTGCCGTAGGTGATGTCGCAGGCATAGGCCTCGCGCTTCTCCTGCGGCGTCTGCGAGTTCTTGATCACACCGACCGTCAGCCCGAGGAACCGGTACACCGGTCCCATCCAGTCGGCATCACGCTGCGCCAGGTACTCGTTCACCGTGACGACATGCACGCCCTCGCCGGGGAGGGCGTTCAGATACGCGGGCAGCGTCGCCACCAGCGTCTTGCCTTCGCCGGTGCGCATCTCCGCGATCTTGCCCGAGTGGAGAGCGATGCCGCCGATGAGCTGGACGTCGAAGTGACGCATCTTGAGCGTGCGGGACGCGGCCTCCCGCACGACCGCAAAGGCCTCGGGCAGCAGGTCGTCGAGGGTCGCGCCCTCGCGCAGGCGCTGGCGGAATTCCTCCGTCTTGCCGCGCAGGGCGTCGTCGCTCAAGCCCTTCAGCCCGGGCTCGAGCTCTTTTGCCGCGCGGATGTACCGGCCGTAGCCGCGGATCAGCCGCTCATTGCGGCTACCGAAGATGCGCTTGAGACTGGGGAGCAAGTTGACGATCCTGTTACAGCGAAAAACGGCCGGGCATGGGGGCCGGGTATTCTACTGGTATTGGCGCAAATCGCTCCCGGCGATTTGCGCGGCCAGCCCAATGACGGGATTCGTCCCGCGGCCCTGGGAGCGGCCCTGGGCCGCTCAATCACTTGCTTTCGGGCTGATCCACTCCTTGGACCGCGGCCAGCCTGACGAGTGCGGCTCTAATCCTGGCCGACCGTACCAGTGGGGACTGGTGTCTTCCCGGTCACCGCGTCAAGAGTATCCGGCCCGGAGAATGCCGCCGATCCCGCGCGCAAGGCGACGAACCGGGCCGGATCCACCTCGTGACCGTTCTTCAGCACCTCGAAATGCACGTGCGGCCCCGTCGACCGCCCGGTATCCCCGACCAGGGCGACGACGTCGCCGCGTTGCACCGTCTCGCCCACGTGGACCAGCACCCTGTACGCATGGCCGTACCGGGTCGCATAGCCGTTACCGTGGTCGATCTGAACCATATTGCCGTAGCCGCCGCGGGGTCCCGCCCAGGTCACGACGCCGGCGGCCACGGCGCGGATACCCGTGCCCTCAGGCGCCGCGAAGTCGATACCCTCGTGGAATTCCTCGCCGCCGGTGAACGGGTCTACCCGCGCACCGAAGCCCGAGGACATGTACCCGGTGTTGACGGGGCGTCCCTCAGGGTGGATCTCCTGCCCGAGCTGGCGTGAGAGGATGACGTTCTCCAGCGCCGAGAGCTGCGAGCCGCTCAGGTCGATCTGGCTCTGCAGGCTCTTCAGCATGGTCGAGATGTCGGCGATCTGCGGCCGCGCGTCCGGAATATCGGCCTCCGGTCCGCCCTGCGGCGGGTCCTGGCCGAAGTTGAATTCGCTGCTCTTGATCCCGGCCATGGCCGTCAGCCGCTGACCCAGGGCATCGAGGCGGATGACGTGCGCCTTCATGTCCCCGAGCTGGATGGCGATCGCATCGGCGCGGGCCTGCATCTGCCGCTTGAGGTCCGCGATCTGATCGCGCTGCTTCGCCAGCACCTGCGACCAGTGGGCGGTCTGGCCGAGGGCCATCCCGTCCGCGCTGCCGCCGTGCCTGAGGCTCAATCCCGCGCCGAAGGCGCCGCCCACGATGGCCAGCACCGCCATGGCCAGGCACGCGAGCGCGAGCGGGGGCAGGCTCAGGTGGCGGGCGTGCCCGTCACGCTTTGAAAAGATGATGACATTCATGCTGCGTCTACCCCTTGAATATCGGCAGGCAACGCAGCAAATCGAGCGCACGAGCCAGCCAAGTGGGTTCCCCGGCATTCGCGGCCGCTGTCGCGGGCGCCAATGCCCCTTGAAACCCTTCTTCGAAAATACTTGCGCTTTGCCAGCAACCCCGCTGTCATGGCTCTCGCCTTAGACCGGTGGTTTTGCGTCCCCGTCTTTCGACGGGTTTGCCCTTTAGCAACATCTGAGAATATGCCCAATAAGAGCCGCCCACACAAGCGCGGCGTCCCCAAACTCACACGCGGCTCACCAGTTTCGGGGTCCCGTCCGCAGGCGGCACATTCTGTCAAAGACCTGCTGGCCCGTGCGGTTCCCGTTCTGTCGAAAACTGCCGGCCAAAGCGTCCGCCAAGCCTTCTGGCGCCCCTGGCTCACGGCCCGGCTACCCCCCGAGCTCCCCCCCAGGATCACCGCCATCACCGAGCGTGACGGCAGCCTGGTGATCTTTGCGGACTCCCCGGCCTGGTCCGCCCGCCTGCGCTACGCCCTGCAGGACCTGCAAAGTCAAATCCGCGAGGCTCAACCGGACATCAGGGAAGTCACCGTCCGCGTGATGCCGCGAACGGGGCGGTGAGCAGGGATGGGAAAGGCTCAGCCCGCGCCCGAACCCGGCAGGGCAGGCGCCTCGATATAGGAAATGGGGGCATCCGCATAAGACTCGAACGCGACCTTCTCCCAGGTCGTCACGTCCTTGAGCAGCGAGCGCAACAGGCGATTGTTCAGCGCGTGTCCCGACTTGTGCCCGCTGAACTCCCCGATCAGGCTATGCCCGAGCAGGTAGAGGTCGCCGATCGCATCCAGGATCTTGTGCTTGACGAACTCGTCCTCGTACCGCAGCCCATCCTCGTTGAGCACCCGGAAATCATCGAGCACAACGGCGTTGTCGAGGTTGCCGCCGAGCGCGAGATTGCGCTCCCGCAGCCACTCCAGGTCGCGCATGAAGCCGAAGGTGCGCGCCCGGCTCACCTCCTTCAGGAACGACGTCGTCGAGAAATCCATCGACGCCTTCTGCGCCCGGCGCTTGAAGATCGGGTGATTGAACTCGATCTCGAAGTTCACCTTGAAGCCGTCGAAGGGGCTGAACTCCGCCCACTTGTCGCCGTCCTCCACGCGCAGCCGCTTCTTGATGCGGATGAAGTGCTTCGGCTCGCGTTGCTCCTCGATGCCCGCCGACTGCAGCAGGAAGACGAACGGCCCGGCGCTGCCGTCCATGATCGGCACTTCCGGCGCCGACAGCTCCACGATGGCGTTGTCGATGCCCAGTCCGGCGAAGGCCGAGAGCAGGTGCTCCACGGTGGACACCCGCGCGTTGCCGCGGCCGAGAGTGGTACCGAGCGTGGTGTCGCCGACATTTTCCGCATGCGCCAGCACGTCCACCGCCTGCGGCAGATCGGTCCGTCGGAAGACAATGCCGGTATCTGGAGGAGCGGGACGTAGGGTCATCAGGACCTTCTTGCCCGTATGAAGCCCAACGCCCGTGGCGCGGATCGAGTTCTTGAGCGTCCGCTGACCGACCATGTTTATAGCTGCGTAAATCCTTCGTCTTGCAACGATCGAAGCGTGCCGCGGATGACCGAGGCCCGCGGCGCGCCGCTTCGCAATCCGTCCTCGAAGTCTCAGTTCAGAACGGTTGCCGCCGACCTGAGGATCCGCGGCGCGAAACGGCGCGCTACCGTATCACAAGCTGGCCAGTTGCGCTCAATCAGCTTGCCGGCGCAGGAATGCGGGAATGTCAAGCAGGTCCTCCGGCTGCACGTCCGGCCGCAATCCGTCCCCCACCGCCCGCTGCCGCTGCACCGTCGGCTTGTCCAGCTGCGCGTAATCGCTGCTCGAGAGCGGGCTGCGCCTCACCACCCGCATGGGCGGCTCCCGCATATCCCGTTCACGCACCGGCGACTCGCCCCGGGCCACCGCCGCCTCGGTCTGGCGCGGCGCACCCAGCGGATGCGGCCGTGCCGCCGAAGCCGGACGGCCGAGTCCCGTGGCCACTACGGTCACCCGCACCTGGTTGCTGAGCTCCGGATCGATCACCGTGCCGACGACCACGGTCGCGTCCTCGGAGGCAAACTGCTTCACGATCTGGCCGACCTCCTGGAACTCGCCGATCGAGAGGTCCATGCCCGCGGTGACGTTCACGAGAATGCCGTGCGCGCCCGCGAGATTGATCTCCTCGAGGAGGGGGGACGATACGGCCGCCTCGGCCGCCGCCCGCGCGCGCCCTTCGCCGCTCGCGGCTCCCGATCCCATCATCGCCATGCCGGTCTCGGCCATGACGGTGCGCACGTCGGCGAAGTCGACGTTGATCAGGCCCGGACGGGTGATGAGCTCCGCGATGCCCTGGACCGCCCCCTGCAGCACCTGGTTAGCCGACTTGAACGCATCGAGCAGCGTGGTCGTCGCCCCGAGCACCGTGAGCAGCTTCTGGTTGGGAATGGTGATGAGCGAGTCGCAATACTTGCCGAGCTCCGAGATGCCGTGATCGGCGACGTAGCCGCGCTTGTTGCCCTCCATCTCGAACGGCTTGGTGACGACCGCGACCGTGAGGATGCCGAGCTCCTTGGCGACCTGCGCCACCACCGGCGCGGCCCCCGTGCCGGTGCCGCCGCCCATGCCGGCGGTGATGAACAGCATGTCGCAACCCTCCACCAGCTCGACGATGCGGTCGCGGTCCTCCATCGCCGCCTGGCGGCCGACCTCCGGGTCGGCGCCGGCGCCGAGCCCCTTGGTGATGTTGGTGCCGATCTGCAGGGCGGTCTTCACCTTGGCGTGCTTGAGGGCCTGCGAATCGGTGTTGATGCACATGAACTCCACCCCCTCGATGCCGGAGGTGACCATGTGGGCCACGGCGTTGCCGCCGCCACCGCCCACGCCGATGACCTTGATGACAGCGCTTTGGCTGTAGGCGTCCATTAATTCGAACATTGCGCGTGCTCCTCGAGAATGAATCGGTTGGTTGGAATGGTTGATTTTTCGGAGTCGTTCAGTCTGTCAGCGTCAAAAGTTCCCCTGGAACCAGGCGCGCATGCGGTCGAGCGCCGTCTTCGCGTTGCCCAGGGATCGCCCGCCGCGACGCGCGGGCAGGAAGTTGTCGCGGGCATAGAGCAGCAGCCCCACGCCCGTGGAGTAAACGGGATTCCTCACGACGTCCGTGAGTCCGTGCACCTGCTGCGGCAGGCCGAGCCGCACCGGCACGTGAAAGACCTCCTCGGCGAGCTCGATCGCGCCCTCCATCTTGGCGCTGCCGCCGGTCAGCACCACGCCCGCGGCGATCACCTCCTCGAAGCCGCTGCGGCGCAGCTCCTCGCGCACCAGGCCGAAGAGCTCCTCGTAGCGCGGCTCGACGATCTCGGCGAGCGTCTGGCGCGCGAGCCGCCGCGCGGGCCGGTCGCCGACGCTCGGCACCTCGATGCTCTCGTCGGGGTTGGCGAGCTGCGACAGCGCGCAGGCATAGCGGATCTTGATGTCCTCGGCGTGCTGGGTCGGCGTGCGCATGGACACCGCGATGTCGTTGGTCACCTGATCGCCCGCGATCGGGATCACCGCCGTGTGCCGGATCGCCCCGTGCGAGAAGACCGCGAGATCGGTGGTGCCGCCGCCGATGTCGACCAGGCAGACGCCGAGCTCCTTCTCGTCGTCCGTCAGCACCGAGAAGCTGGAAGCCAGCTGCTCGAGCACGACATCGTCCACCTCGAGGCCGCAGCGCTTGATGCATTTCTCGATGTTCTGCGCCGCGCTCTCCGCGCCGGTGACGATGTGCACCTTGGCTTCCAGGCGCACCCCCGACATGCCGATGGGATCGCGGATCCCCTCCTGGCCGTCGACGATGAACTCCTGCGGCAGCACGTGCAGGATCTTCTGATCGGCCGGGATCGCCACCGCCTTGGCGGCATCGATCACGTGCTCGACGTCGCCGTGCGTGACCTCGCGGTCGCGGATGGCCACCACGCCGTGGGAGTTGAGACTGCGCACGTGGCTGCCGGCGATGCCGGCGAACACCGAGTGGATCTCGCAGCCGGCCATGAGCTCGGCTTCCTCCACGGCGCGCTGGATCGAGTGCACCGTCGACTCGATGTTGACCACCACGCCCTTCTTCAGGCCCCGCGAGGGTTGGGACCCGAGTCCCAGCACTTCGATGGTGCCGTCGAGGCCGACTTCGCCGACCAGCGCGACCACCTTGGAAGTGCCGATATCGAGGCCCACGATGAGATTTCTGTCGGATCGCTTAAGCATGTGTTGCACCTGACCGCCAGCCGATCGCAAAACCGTTTGTGTAGCGCATATCCACGTAGGAAATGTCCGGGGCGCGATGCTCGACGATGCCGAGCGCCGCGCTCATGAACTTCTCGAACCGCTCATCGACCTGTGACCGCCCGAGCCGCACGGTGATGCCGTTCGCGAGGTCGAGCTGCCACGCGCCGCGCGCATCGAGCCGCAGCGCGGTGATGGCGAGCCCGGCCGCCGCCAACCGCCGCTGCATGCCGAGGTAGCGCTGCGTGACCTCGGCCTCGGATCCCTCGGGCCCCGACAGGCGCGCGAGGCCTGCCGGGAAGTGATCGATGCCTGTCGCAAACAGGTCGCCGTTGGCATTGACGAGTCCGTCGGTTCCCCACCTGGCGGCGGCGACCTGCTCCACCACCAGTACCGAGAGTCCATGCGGCCAATCGCGCTCGACGCTCACGGCATCGACCCAGGGGAGCGTGTGGATGGCGCGGCTCACCGCCGCCAGGTCCACCGTCAGCAGGCCCTGGCCGAGCGCCTGGCGCGCGACCGCCCGCTCGATCTCGGCAGGCGCGACGTGTTGGAACCGGCCCGTCACCTCCACGGTGCGGATCGGCTGGTCGAGCGCCCAGAACACGACGCAGAAGGTGGCGGCGAGAGCACCGCCCAAGGCGGTCACCCGGCCGATGACCCGCCACGGCACGAGCGACTTCCCCGCGGCCGCCTGGCGCGCCTTGACCCGATTGCGGGTGCGCTTGAACATCAGGCTCGTCTCCTGACGAAGCTCGTCTCCAGCACCCGCCACACCAGCTCGTCGAAATCGATGCCCGCGGCCCGCGCGGCCATCGGCACCAGGCTGTGGCCGGTCATGCCGGGCACGGTGTTGACTTCGAGCAGGAGCGGCCGCCCGGCGGCATCCATCATGAAATCCGCCCGCCCCCACCCTTCGCCGCCGGCCGCCTCGAACGCGGCCAGCGCGAGACTCCGCAGGTGCTGCTCCGCAGGCTGCGAGAGCCCCGACGGACAGTGATAGACGGTGTCGTCGCGGAAGTATTTCGCCTCGTAGTCGTAGAAACCGCGCGGGGTCTCGATGCGGACCGAGGGCAGGGCCCCGTCCTGCAGCAGAGCCACGGTGTACTCCCTGCCGGTGATCCACTGCTCCGCGAAGACGCTCCGATCGACGGCGGCAGCCGCCGCATAGGCGGAGGGAAGCGCCTCGGCGGTCTCGACCTTGGTCATGCCGACACTCGACCCCTGCGTCGCCGGCTTCACGATGAGCGGCAGCCGCAGCCGCTCCAGCGCCAGCTCGAAATCCCGCGGCCCGTGCAGCTCCACCGCTGCCGGCGATGCCACGCCGATCGCCTGCGCCAGGCGCTTGCTGCGCAGCTTGTCCATCCCGATCGCCGAGCCCGCCACACCGCTGCCGGTGTAGGGGACGCCGAGATACTCGAGCGCGCCCTGCACGGTCCCGTCCTCGCCCCCCGGGCCGTGCAGCGCGATCCACACCCGGTCGTAGCGCTGCCCGGCGAGCTCGAGCAGCGAGCGCTCGCGCGGATCGAAGGCTTCGGCCGCGACACCGCGGCGGCCGAGCGCCGCGAGCACCGCCTCACCGGAGAGGAGTGAGATCGCCCGCTCGCTCGAGTCGCCGCCCATGAGCACGGCGACCCGGCCGAACTGCCCGGGATCGGTGGCGCGGTGGGCCAGTGTTGGGTCGTATACGAGCCGCATCAGAGCGTCTCTCCTGCGGCCTGACCCGCGGCCTGGCCCACGATGCGGACTTCGGGATGCAGCCGCACGCCATGCGCGCGCTGCACTTCATCCTGCACCCGCCCGATCAGACTCTCGACGTCGGCGGCGGTGGCCGCGCCATGGTTGATGATGAAGTTGGCGTGCTTGGTCGACACGGACGCATCGCCGATGCGCAGCCCCTTCAGGCCCGCGGCCTCGATGAGGCGCGCGGCGTGATCGCCCGGCGGATTGGTGAACACCGAGCCGCAGCTCCACTCGCCGATCGGCTGCGTCGCCTTGCGCCGCTCCAGTAATTCATCCAGTTGGTTCATTGGCTCAAAGTCGCCTGCGGCGCTTTGCTCGGCCGGCCCCGTCACCGGCTCCACGTCCGCCGCCCCGTGAGCGGCCCGGAGCCGCTCATTCGTTTGCTTTCGGGCCTCGAAGCGCAGTCTCGCGGCCAGGAACCACTCCTCCGCCGCCGGCGGCTCCACGTGCCGGTAGCTCACCCGATACTCGCCCGCCGGCCGGCGGTGCTCGCGGCCGCCGCGATCGATCGTCTCCACCTCCACGACATGCCGCCAGGTCTCGCCGCCGAAGGCACCGGCGTTCATGGCCAGCGCGCCGCCCAGCGTGCCCGGAATGCCCGCGAAGAACTCAGCCGGGCCGAGACCCCATTTGATGCATTGCCGGGCGATGCGCGCGCATGCAACGCCCGCCTCGCCGTACACCATGTCCTGACTGGTGCGCTCCAGCCGGTCCAGCGTACCGAGCGTACTGATGACGACGCCCGCGATCCCTCCATCGCGCACCAGCAGGTTGCTGCCGAGCCCGACCCAGAAGATCGGCAGCCCGGCCGGCACGCTTCGCAGGAAGGCCGCGAGGTCGGCGCGGTCGCTCGGCGTGAAGTAGATCTCCGCCGGACCGCCCACGTGCCAGGAGGTGTGGCGGCTCATCGGCTCGTTGCGCCGGATCCGCGGCAGGAACTCTTTCGCCAGGGCCAGCATCAGCCGCTCCCCCGCGGCGGCAGCAGGACGGCGAAGCGCTCCTGCAGCCTGTGTGCGACCGCGCTGATGTTGCCCGCGCCCATGGTCATGATCACATCGCCGTCGCGGACGACGTCCTTCAGCGCCTCCGCCAGCTCCTCGACACGCTCGACGAAGAGCGGCTCCACCTGCCCGCGGCTGCGCACCGCCCGGCAGATCGCGCGCCCGTCCGCACCGGCGATCGGTGCCTCGCCCGCTGCGTAGACCTCCGTAACGAGGAGCACGTCCGCCGTCGACAACACCTTGCTGAAGTCATCGATCAGATCATGGGTGCGCGTATACCGGTGAGGCTGGAAGGCGAGCACGATCCGCCGGCCGGGATAACCCTGACGCAGCGCCTCCAGCGTCGCCGCCACCTCGGTCGGATGATGACCGTAGTCATCGATCACCGTGACCCTCCCTGCCGCGGTGTCGATGTCCGCGACGTGCTGCATTCTGCGGTCGATGCCCTGAAAGCCCGCCAGCGCGCGCACGATGGCCTCGTCGGCGACGCCGAGCTCCGTCGCCACCGCTATGGCCGCCAGCGAATTCAACACATTGTGCGCGCCGGGCAGGTTGACGGTGACGTCGAGGGGACCGCCGGCCGACCGCGCCACGCGGATCCGGGTCCGCAGGCCCAGCCGGTTGATCTCGACCGCGCGGACCGCCGCCGCCCGATCGAGCCCGTATGTCAGGACCGGCCTGCCGACGCGGTCGAGGATGCCGCGCACGTTCTCATCGTCCAGGCACAGCACCGCCAGCCCGTAGAACGGCAGGTTGTGCAGGAACTGCACGAAACTCTGCTTCAGCCGCTCGAAATCCCCGCCGTGGGTGACCAGGTGATCGTTGTCGATGTTGGTCACGACGGCGAGCAGCGGCTGCAGGTGGGTGAACGAGGCGTCGCTCTCGTCGGCCTCCGCGACCAGGTACCGCCCGGTGCCGAGCCGGGCATGGCTGCCCGCGCTCTTCAACCGGCCGCCGATCACGAACGTCGGATCCTCGCCGCCCTCCGCCAGGATGCTGGCGATGAGACTGGTGGTCGTGGTCTTGCCGTGCGTGCCCGCCACCGCGATGGAGTAGCGGAAGCGCATCAGCTCACCCAGCATCTCGGCGCGGGAGACGACAGGCACGCGCCGCGCGAGAGCCGCCTCCACCTCGGGGTTGCCGCGCGCGATGGCGCTCGACACGACGACTACGTCCGCGCCCTCGACGTTCTCCGCCGCGTGGCCCAGCCGCACCCGCGCGCCGAGCCCGGTGAGCCACTCGGTCACCGGCCCCGCCTTGAGGTCCGAGCCCTGCACCGCGTAGCCGAGGTTGAGCAGCACTTCGGCGATGCCGCTCATGCCGCTGCCGCCGATGCCGACGAAGTGAATGGTGTTGATGCGGCGCATGCGGTCGCGCCGGTCGGCGCTCCTGCGCCGCTCCACGCGGGGCCGTTCCAGCAGGGTGCGCCGCTCTTCGTTGCGAGGCTCCGTCCCTGCGCCTCGCCCTTCGGGCCGGCTGTCGCCGTCCAAAATCGTTCCAGACGATTTTGTGCTCGGCCCCTCCTGGGCCTCACCCCTTCGGGGCCGGCTGTCGCCGTCCAAAATCGTTCCAGACGATTTTGTCACGCGGCCTCCTTCGCCAGCTCCAGGCACGAGGCGGCCAGTTCCTCGGTCGCATCGGGCATCGCCATCCGCCGCGCGCTCTCGGCCATGGCGAGCAGCTTGTCGCGGCCGGCGCAGAGCCGCTCGAGCTCCGCGGCCAGGCGCTCGACGGTCAGCTCCCGGTCGGCGATCAGCACCGCCCCGCCTTCACGCACCAGGAACCGCGCGTTGTAGGTCTGGTGGTCGTCGACAGCGGCGGGAAACGGTACCAGCACGGCGCCCACGCCCGCAGCGGCCAGCTCCGACACGGTGAGCGCCCCGGAGCGGCAGATCACGAGATCTGCCCATCCGTAGGCCTCCGCCATGTCCTCGATGAAAGGCCGCACGTCCGCGCGTACGCCGGCGTCGGCGTAGCTCTGCCGGCCGGCCTCGATCCAACGCTCGCCCGCCTGATGGCGAACATCGAAGCGGATGACGCCGGCGAGTCTCGCCAGCGCGTACGGCACAACCGTGTTGAGCCGCACCGCACCCAGGCTGCCGCCGACGACGAGGATGCGCACGGCCCCTTCACGTCCGGCGAAGCGCTCCTTCGGCGGTTTCAGTGCGCTGATGTCGCGGCGCACGGGGTTGCCGACGGTGCGGGCCTTGACGCCCACGGCAAAACTGTCCGGGAAGGCTTCCAACACCTCGCGCGCCAGGTGCGCCAGGCAGCGGTTGGTGAACCCGGCGATCGCGTTCTGCTCGTGGATGATGAGCGGCCGGCGCGTGAGCCAGGCGGCGATCCCGCCCGGTCCGGTGACGAATCCGCCGAGGCCGACCACGATCACGGGCTGCCGCCGCCGCATCACTCGCAGCGCCTGCGCCAGCGCCACGGTGAGACGCCACGGCGCGGCGAGCAGAGTCCGCCACCCCTTGCCGCGCAGGCCGCCGACCGACAGCCAGTCGATCGCGATCCCCTCGGCCGGAACGACCCGGGATTCGAGGCCGCGGCGCGTGCCGAGCCAGATGACCTCGATGGATTGCTCGCGCAGCCGCCTGGCGAGGGCAAGAGCCGGGAACACGTGTCCACCCGTTCCGCCGGCCATGATGAGGATCGGGCCGGTCATCCGCCGCCCCGCATGACGGTGGCCGACCCGCGCCGCTCCAGCATCGTCTCGTGATAGATGCGCAGCAGGATTCCAACCCATACCAGGGTCACGATGAGGCTCGAGCGGCCGTAGCTCATCAGGGGCAGCGTCAGTCCCTTGGTCGGCAGCACGCCCATGTTGACGCCGATGTTGATGAAGGCCTGGATCCCGATCCAGAGCCCGAAGCCAGCGGCGAGGTAGCTCTGGAAGTCGAGGCCGGCCTGCGAGGCGAGCCGCGCGATGTAGAACGCGCGCCAGACGAGCCCGATGAAGAGCCCGAGCGTGAGCAGCACGCCGAGAAGCCCCAGCTCCTCCGCGAGCACCGCGAACAGGAAGTCGGTATGCGCTTCCGGGAGATAGAAGAGCTTCTGCACGCTGTTGCCGAGACCTACGCCGAGCCATTTGCCGCGGCCGATCGCGATCAGCGACTGTGTCAGCTGGAAGCCGCTGCCGTAGGCATTGGCCCAGGGGTTGAGGAAGCCCGTCAGGCGCCGCAGCCGGTACGCGGAAGTGACGGCGAGCAATGCAAAGACACACGCCGCCACGGCGGTCAGCACGATGACGTAGCGCAGCCGTGCGCCGGCGATGAAGAGCATGCCGAAGCCGGTGGCGAACAGTACCGTGGCGGCCCCGAAGTCGGGCTCCCCGAGAAGCAGCACCGATACCAGCGCCAGCAGCAGCAGCGGCTTGATGAGGCCGGTGAAGGTTTCGCGAAGCTCATCCTGACGCCGCGCGGCGTAGCCGGCGACGTAGATCAGCACCAGCACCCGGGCGAGCTCCGACACCTGGAAGCTCACACCCGCGAGCCGCAGCCAGCGCCGGCCGCCGTTCACCGCCTCGCCGAGGCCGGGCACGAGCACCACCAGCAACATGGCGAACGCCGCGCCGAGGAGCACGGGAGAGAGACGCTCCCAGATCTCCATCCGGAAGCAGAAGACGAGCACCGCCCCGGCCGTGCCGATCAGCGCGGTGAGCAGCTGGCGCTCGAGGTAGTAGAAAGGGTTGCCCGTGTCGTGGCTGGCGATCGAGATGGATGCGGAGGTGACCATCACCAGCCCGAAGAGGAGCAGCGCCAGCACCAGGGCGAGCGTCGTGCTGTCGAGGTGCACGGCCGCGCCCCGCCCGCGAGCCGTCTGGCCGAGAGGGGCGCGCGGGCTCGCTTCCATCATCCCGCTCATGCCGCCAGCTCCTTCACCGCGCGGGCAAACACCGCGCCGCGATGCGTGTAGTCGCGGAACATGTCGAGGCTCGCGCACGCCGGGGAAAGCAACACGGTGTCGCCCGCCCGGGTCGCGGCCGCCGCCGCGCGCACCGCTTCCTCGAGCGAGGCGCAGTATTCGGTGGTGCAGACAGCGCGCAGCGCCTGGCCCACCTGGCGGCCGTCGCGGCCGATGAGCACCGTATGGCGCACCTTGCCGCGGAAAGCCGCCGCCAGCGGCGCGAAGTCCTGGTTCTTGCCGTCGCCGCCGGCGATCACGACCAGCGGCCCCTGCATGCCTTCCACGGCGGCGATCGTCGCCCCGACGTTGGTGCCCTTGGAGTCGTCGATGTACGTCACGCCCGCGACCTCCGCGACCCACTGGGTGCGGTGCGGCAGGCCGGTGAAGGACTCCAGCTCCGCGAGCATCGCGGGCAACGGCAGGTCCAACGCCTCCCCGAGCGCGAGCGCCGCAAGAGCGTTGGCCGCGTTGTGCAGTCCCCGGATGCGCATCGACGACAGCGGCAGTAATGGGTGACCACGGCGCGTGAGCCATGAGCCGCCATCGTGTATCGCCACGGCATAGTCGGCGCCGATCGTCGCGCGCAGAGAAAAGCTCAGCGTGCGCTGACCCGGCTTCGGCATGGCGACGACCAGGGGATCGTCAAGGTTGATCACCGCCGTATCGCAGCGGGCGAAGATGCGTGCTTTCGCCTCGGCATAAGCCGCCACGGAAGCATAGCGGTCGAGGTGATCGGGGCTGACGTTGAGCACGGCCGCGGCCGCGAGATCGAGCGAGTGAGTGGCCTCGAGTTGGTAGCTCGAGAGCTCGAGCACGTAGAGCCCGACGGTCTCGCCGGCGCGATGCGCCGCGCCGAGCAGATCGAGCGCCGGCTCGCCGAGATTGCCGCCTACCCGCACCTGCACGCCGGCCCGCGCCGCCATGCGGCCGAGCAGAGTCGTCACGGTGCTCTTGCCGTTCGTGCCGGTGATGCCGGCGACCGGCGCATCGACGGCCCGCGCGAAGAGCTCGACGTCGCCCACGATCTCGAGGCCGCGGCGGCGCGCCTCGGCGAAGAAGGGCTCCTCCAGCGACACGCCGGGAGAGACCACGACGCAGAGCGCATCGTCGAGCAGCCGCACATCCAGGGCTCCGAGCCGCACCGGAATCTGCGGGTCGAGCTCGCGCAGCGCGGCGAGCTGCGGCGGGTCGGCCCGCGTGTCGGTGACCGCCAGCCGCCAGCCGCGCTCGCGCAGATAGCGCGCGCAGGAGAGTCCGGTGCGGCCGAGGCCGACGATCACCGCTGAAGTGGCCTTGGAGGTTGGGACGCTCATCGCAGCTTCAGAGTGGCGAGCCCCGCCAGCACGAGGAGGAGCGAAATGATCCAGAACCGCACGATCACCTTGGGCTCCGCCCAGCCCTTGAGCTCGAAGTGATGATGCAGCGGCGCCATGCGGAAGATGCGCCGGCCGGTGAGCTTGAAGGAGGCGACCTGGAGGATGACGGAGGCGGTCTCGAGCACGAAGATGCCGCCCATGACGAGCGCCACCAGCTCCTGACGCACGATCACGGCGATCACCCCGAGAGCCGCGCCGATCGCGAGCGCGCCGACATCGCCCATGAAGACCTGCGCCGGGTAGGCGTTGAACCAGAGAAAGCCCAGGCCCGCCCCGGTGAGCGCCGAGCAGAAGATCAGGAGCTCGCCGGCGCCCGTGATGTCCGGGATCTGCAGATAGTGGGCGAACACGTGATTGCCGCTGGCGTAGGCGAAGATACCGAGCGCGGCGGAGACCAGCGCCGCCGGCATGATGGCCAGGCCGTCGAGACCGTCCGTGAGATTCACGGCGTTGCTCATCCCGACGATCATGAAGTAGGCGATCGCGATGAACGCGGCCGCCGACAAGGGCGCGGCGAACGTCTTGACGAACGGCAGGAAGAGCGTCCTGTCCGCGGTCTGGGTGGCGGTGTAATAGAGCGTCGCCGCCGTGGCGAGGCCGGCGACCGATTGCCAGAAGTACTTCCAACGCGCCGCGAGGCCACGGGGATTGCGCACGACGAGCTTCAGGTAGTCGTCGTAAAAGCCTATGAGCCCATAGGCGAACGTCACCCCGAGCACCGTCCACACCAGCCGGTTGGAGGGATCCGCCCAGAGAAGCGTGCTCACGAAGGTCGTCACCAGGATCAGTGTCCCGCCCATGGTGGGCGTGCCGGCCTTGGGCAGGTGAGTCTTCGGGCCGTCGTCGCGCACCACCTGACCGATCTGATAGCGCGACAACCGGTCTATCAGGGCCGGCCCGACGATGAGCGAGATCGCGAGCGAGGAGATGGTCGCGAGAATGGCCCGGAAGGTCAGGTACGAGAAGACGTTGAAGCCCGTATGCCAGTGCGTCGTTCGTTGCGCGAGCCAGTGTGCGAGCCAGTAGAGCACTTAATGTCCGTCCTGGTTGCCGTTGGTGTTGCCGACGAGAGCCGCCACCACTCGCTCCAGCCTGTTGACTCGCGATCCCTTGACGAGCAGGCATACGCCCGCGGCCGCGGAGTCGCCGCCGGCCGGAAGGCTGGCGAGCGCCCGCAGCAGCTCCCGCCCCAACGCCTCCGTATCGGGGAACCACTGCCCGCCGGTGCCGAAACGCTCGACCGCCAGAGCCGCGAGCGGGCCGGTCGCAAGCAGACGCTCGATGCCCTGCTCGCGGGCGAAGGCGCCGATCTGCGCATGCGCGTCCGGGGCGAACTCGCCGAGCTCGGCCATGTCCCCGAGCACGAGCCAGCGCCGCCCGGCGATCGAGGCGAGCACCTCGATGCCGGCCCGGACCGAGCTGGGGTTGGCGTTGTAGGAATCGTCGATGATCCACGCTCCGCAGGCGGCCTGCTTCAGCTGCAGACGGCCCGGCACGGCGCGCATGGCGGCGAGGCCGCTGACGATCTGCGCCAGCGTCGCGCCGGCAGCGGCAGCCGCCGCGGCGGCGCCGAGAGCGTTCGCGACGTTGTGTCGGCCGCCCAGATGAAGGTCGATGTCCGCCCGCCCGAGCGGACTCGACAGCTGGAAGCGAGTGACGAAGCCTGCCGAACCGAGGGTCGTATGCAACTCCGAGGCGCTGAAGTCCGCCGCATTGGCGATGCCGAAGGTCACGACCCGCGCCCGTGTCATGCCGCGCCACAGATTTGCGAACTCATCGTCCGCATTGATCACCGCCGTGGCGTCCGCGGCGAGTCCCGCGACCGTCTCGCCTTCCGCGCGGGCCACTCCCTCGAGGCTGCCGAATCCCTCGAGATGCTCCGCGCCGGCGTTGGTGATGAGTCCCACCGTCGGACGGGCCACCTCGACCAGCTCCGCGACTTCCCCCGGCCGGTTGGCGCCCATCTCGATGACCGCGAAGCGGTGTCCGGGCTCGAGGCGCAACAGAGTCAGGGGCACGCCGATGTGGTTGTTGAGATTGCCGCGCGTCGCCAGAGTGCTGCCGGCCCCGGCGAGGATGGCGGCCGTCATCTCCTTCGCCGTGGTCTTGCCGTTGCTGCCCGCCACGCCGATGACCGGGATATTCGACGCCTCGCGCCAGGCATGTCCCGCGCGCGAGAGCGCCTGCTGCGTATCGGCGACTACGATCTGCGCCAGCGCGAGGGGCTGCGGCGTATCGACCAGCGCAGCCGCCGCACCGGCGGCCAGCGCCGCGCCGACGAACTCGTTGCCGTTGAAGCGGGGACCTCGCAGGGCGACGAAGAGATCGCCCGCCGACAGGGTGCGGCTGTCGCTCGACACACCGGCGAAGGTGCGGTCGGCCCCTTCCAGCCGGCCGCCGCAGGTCCGCGCGAAATTCCGCAGCGTCCGCTCCACTGTCGCGCTACCGCTCATGGCCGCATCGCCTCGAGCGCCGCACGCGCCACGCTCCGATCGCTGAACGGGCGGCGCTCAGTGCCGTAAATCTGATACTCCTCATGCCCCTTGCCGGCAATCAACACGACGTCCTCGGGTCCGGATCGGGCGATCGTGACCCGGATGGCGCGCGCGCGGTCGTGCTCGACCGTGGCCGGGATGCCGTGCGGAATGCCCGTCAGGATGTCCGCCACGATCCGCTCCGGCGGCTCGCTGCGCGGGTTGTCGTCGGTCACCACCAACTCATCCGCGAGCTCGGCGGCGAGTCTGCCCATCATCGGCCTCTTGCCCGGATCGCGATCGCCGCCGCAGCCGAAGACCACCTTCAGGCTCGCCCGGCAATGCCGGCGCGCGGCACGCAAGGCCTTTGCCAGCGCATCCGGCGTGTGGGCGTAGTCCACTATCGCCAGCGGCCCGGCGCGGCCGCCGAACGCCTCCATCCGACCCGGCGCCGCCCGGCACGACTCCAGCGCGGCGGTCGCTTCCGCGAGCGGGATGTCCCAGGCCAGCAGCACGGCGAGTACCGTCAGGGCGTTGTCGGCGTTGAATTCGCCGATCAGCGGCACATTCAGCTGCGCCGCGCCCCAGCTCGACTCGACCTCGATCCGTAGACCGGAGACGGCGGCCTCGACGCGCGTGGCACTCACCTGCCGAGCCCCAGGTGGCAACACAGGCGTCGGCCTGGCACGCGTCGTGATGATCAGCTGCGCTGCGGAAAGCTGCGCGGCCAACCGCGCCCCGAACTCGTCATCGACGTTGATCACCCGAGCGGCGAGCCCCGGCCACCCGAAAAGACGGGCCTTGGCATCGGCGTAGGCCGCCATCGTGCCGTGATAATCGAGATGATCGCGCGTGAGATTGGTGAACGCCGCGGTGTGAAAGCGCACGCCGCCGACCCGATGCTGATCGAGCGCGTGCGAGGAGACTTCCATGCTCACTGCTTCCGCGCCGAGCGCCCGCAGCGCGGCCAGGCGGCGGTGAACGGTGACCGCGTCGGCGGTGGTGTGCTCCGTGGCGGCGAGCGCGTCCGGGAAACCGAAGCCGATCGTGCCCATGTAGGCGGCCGGGCGGTCGCAACGGCTCAGCGCCTGCGCGAGCAGCCACGCGCAGGTGGTCTTGCCGTTGGTGCCGGTGATGCCGGCGACCGTCATCGCCTGCGAGGGCTCGCCGAAAAACCGGCCGGCGATGACTCCGGCGTGGTGGGAGAGCTGCGGGACGGGAGCAACGAACACGTCCTTTGAAGCATTGCCGCGGCCGCGGACGACCCCGAGGGCCGTCTGCATCAGCTCCAGCGCACCGGCGGACGGCTCATAGAGCACCGCGCGCGCACCGCGCGCGGCCGCCTCACCGGCAAACTCCGCGCCGTGGCGGCCGTGGCCGCGGCAGGCGAGGAACAGCGAGCCGGGGCCGACGGCGCGCGAGTCGAGAGTCACGTCACTGACCTCTACCGCCGCGGGCACGGCAACGAGGCCGGCGGTCAGCTCGGCCAGCCGCACACGATGTGTCGGAGTTGCGCTGTCGGCAGGATTCATTGCAGCGCCGCCGTCCTCACGTCAGCGGGTTGCTCCACCGGCTCATCCGGTGCCACCGCCATCAGGCGCAGCGCGCGGCCGACCACCTTGGCGAACACCGGCGCGGAAACATCGCCGCCCATGTGAATGCCGTTCTGCGGGTCGTTGATCATCACGGCGGCCGCGAGCCGCGGCTCGCTGGCCGGCGCCACGCCGGCGAAGACCGAGACGTAGTGATGTTGCTCGTAGGAGCCGGCGTCGGCCTTCCAGGCAGTGCCGGTCTTGCCGGAGACGGTGTAGCCCGGGATTGCGGCCAGCGGCGCCGTGCCCTCCAGCGAGATCACCGAGCGCATCATGGAGATCAGCTCGCGGCACAGCCTCGGATCCATGACGCGCGTGCCCGCGGGCGGCGTGTCGACCCGCAGCAGGGAGATGGGCCGCGCGATGCCGAGCGCGCCCACGGTCGCATAGGCGTGCGCGAGCTGGAGGGTCGTCACGGAGATGCCGTACCCGTGCGACATCGTCGCGATGTCGATGGGCCGCCAGGTGTGCAGGGGCGCCAACAGCCCGGCCGACTCGCCCGGATAACCGCTGGTGGCGAGCTGCCCGAAGCCGAATCCCCGCAGCGTCGTCCAGATGAGCCTCGGCGGCAGCGACAGCGCGAGATGCGCCATGCCGACATTGGAGCTGTGGGCGAGCACCAGGGCGATGTCGATCGGGCCGAAGTCGTGCTCATCCGTGAACACATGCGCGCCGACCTTGATGAACCCCGGCGACGTGTCGATGATCGAGCGGTCGTCATATCTGCCGGAGATCAGTCCCGCGGCGACGAAAAAGGGCTTCATCGAAGAGCCCGGCTCATAGACGTCGGTGATGGCGCGGTTGCGGTAACGGCGCTGCAGCATCTGGTCCCGGTCGTTGGGATTGAACGCCGGCTGGTCGACCATCGCGAGCACCTCGCCGGTGGCGATGTCGATCACCACGATGGCGCCCGAGCTCGCTTTCTGCTCCGCCACCTGCTCCTTCAACGCGCGATAGGCCAGGTACTGGATGCGCAGGTCGATCGAGAGGACGAGGTCCCGTCCCGGACGCGCCGGCCGGATGCTCTCGATGTCCTGCACGATCCGGCCGTAACGGTCCTGGATCACACGCTTCTCGCCGTCGATCCCGGTCAGCCACTGGTCGTTGGCCAGCTCGAGTCCCGCCTGACCCTGATCGTCGACGTTGGTGAAGCCGATGAGCTGTCCGGTGACTTCGCCGGCCGGATAATAGCGGCGGTACTCGCGCGAGAGATACACCCCCGGAATGTCGAGCGCCTTGATCTGCGCGGCTTCCGCCGGCTGGCACTGGCGCGCGACGTAGAGGAAGTCGCGGTCGAGATTGCTCGTCACCCGCCGCAGCAGCTCCTGCGTGTTGAGGCCGAGCGCGCGCGCGAGCCGCGTGATCTGCCCGGGCGCGGCCGCGATCTGCTTGGGGTTGACCCAGATCGAATCGACCGGCGTGCTCACCGCGAGCGGCTCGCCGTAGCGGTCGGTGATCGTGCCGCGATGGGCCGCGATGTCGACGGTACGGGTGAAGCGCGCGTCGCCCTGCTTCGAGAGGAAGGAATACTCGAACAGCTGCAGGTCGACCGCACGGCAAAGGAGCGCCGCGGCGGCGGCGCAGAGAAGCCCCACCAGCAGGTATCCCCGCCAGCGGAACGAGCGAGGCGCGGCATGACGTGCGTTGCGCGTCCTCATGGCGGCACGATCACGATGTCCTTGGGCGCCGGCATGGTCATGTGCAGCTTCTTGCCGGCGACGCTTTCGACGAACGCGTGGGTGGACCAGGCACTCTGCTCGAGCTGCAGCTGGCCCCACTGGATATCCAGGTTGTCGCGCTGGGTGCTCAACTGCTCGAGCTGGATGAAGAGCTGGCGCGCGCGGAACTTGCAGTACACCGCGCCCGCCGCGGAGAGCAGCACCGCGATCCAGAGCGCCGCGGCCGCGAGCCCGAGAGTGGCTGCGGCGCCCCTCACAGGACCTTCTCCGCGACCCGCAGCAGGGCGCTGCGCGCACGGGGATTGCGAACGACTTCCTCTTTGCTCGGGCGGAGCTTGCGGCCGACGCGCTTCAGGCGCGGTGTCAGCTGCGGCGGCACGATCGGCAGCGAGGCGACCTCCGGATCGAGCTGCGATTCCCGCTGCATGAACTGCTTGACCAGCCGGTCCTCGAGCGAATGGAAACTGATGACCGCGAGGCGTCCGCCGGCGGCGAGTGCTCCAACGGCGCCGGAAAGCGCCTTCTCGAGCTGGCCGAGCTCATCGTTGGCGTGCATCCGCAGCGCCTGGAACGTGCGCGTGGCAGGGTGCTTTCCCGGCTCGCGCGTGCGCACCGCGCGCGCCACCAGCTCCGCGAGCTCACGCGTGCGCTCGATGGGCCGCTCGCTTCTTGCCGCCACGATGGCCTGCGCCACGCGGCGCGCGAAACGCTCTTCGCCGAGAGTGGCGATCACCTCGCGAATCTCGTCGACGCCCGCACGAGCGAGCCACGCGGACACCGGCTCACCGCGTGTCGTGTCCATGCGCATATCGATCGGACCGTCGGCCCGGAAGCTGAAGCCGCGCGCCGGATCGTCGAGCTGCGGCGAGGAAACACCGAGGTCGAACAGAACACCGCGGCAAGGGCGGCCGCCCGAGTGAGCCGGCACGAGCGTGCGGACGTCGGCAAACGACGCGTGCACGAGCGTAAGCCGCATTTCGCCGGCGAAGCGCCGCCCGCCGGCCGCGATGGCCTCAGGGTCCCGGTCGATCGCGAGCACGCGGCCCTCTGGACCCAGGGCCTGGAGGAGGAGTGCCGTATGACCGCCGCGCCCGAACGTCGCATCGACATAGTAACCATCCGGCTCGAGTGCCAACGCCCCGAGCGCCTCATCTGCGAGCACCGGGATGTGCTCGATCACACCCCTGACTCTTTACAACGACAGCGAGTCGAGCTCCGACGGCAGACCCGTCGTAGCCTTCCCGCTCTTCAACATTTCTTCGAGCCGCTCGGCCCAAGTCGACTCGCTCCACAGCTCGAACTTCCTGCCCTGGCCGATCAACATGCCGTGGCGCTCCAGGCTCGCGAACTCGCGCAGCTCCGGCGGGAGTAGAATCCGGCCGTGCCCATCGAGCTCGAAATCGACCGCATGCCCGATCATCAGGCGCGTCAGCCGCCGGGCCTCCTCGTTCAGGGTCGGCAGGCTCATCAGCTTGGCCTCGATGAGCTCCCACTCCGCCAGCGGGTAAATGAGCAGGCAGCGATCGCGGCTGTCCACGGTGACCACGACTCTTCCCTGGGCGCGCTCGGCGAGCTGCTCCCGATACCGGGTGGGCATGACCATCCGGCCTTTCTCATCCAGGGTGACTTTGGTTGCGCCGCGAAACATAAGCCTATGTGGGAAAACTACCCATCGCCTCCCACTTCGCCCCACTCCTTGCCACTATAGGAATCGCGGCTGCGCTATGTCAATTGAAATAGTGAGAAATTTGTCGCATTCGCAGCGAGTTATGTAGAACCGAAAAGCCCTTCAAACAGGGCTTTTTGGTCATTCGTCTTAGCAATCAGCAGCTTGCCCGAACAACCTTATCCAGTAGGTCATCTTGGCCTCGGCGGTGGGGTTTTTCAGGCCGAGAATGCGTGTTTGATCCACTCGATCACGGGCGCGTCATCGAAGGGATCGGAAACGACGAGCACGTCGAATCGCACGCGCAGGTGCGCAAGGTCCTTCCGTTGCTGCAGCAGCAGGCTCGCCGCCCGCACCAGGCGCTGTCGCTTGCGGGCATCGACGCTCGCCGCGGCACCTCCATATGCATTCGATGAGCGCGTGCGGACCTCGATGATCGCCAGCTCGCTCTCGCTGAGCTTGGCGACGATATCGAGCTCACCGCAGCGGCAGCGGTAGTTCCTCAGGAGGATGTGCACACCCTGCGCCTGCAGGTACGCGGCGGCGGCACCCTCCGCCCGGAGCCCGATCGCTTGCCTCCAGGTGAGCCTACCGCTCTCCATGCGAAATCCCGGCGCCGATCAGTTGCCCGGGGCGCTCGGAAGCTCGGTGATCTCGCCGCCGTGAAGCTGAGCCCAGGTGAGCTGGCGGTGAATGCGCCCGTCCGGATCCAGCGTCAACTGACCCGTCAGGCCGCTCAGATCGAGCGACGACGGGGCCCGGCTCTCGCGCAACGCCTCGGCGATCCGGTAGGCATCGAAACCGAAAGCGAACAACGCTCCGGTCCTCGGGCCGCCGAACGGCCAGGCCTGGCTGGCCGCCGAGCGCACGGCCTCGGCGAGCGGGCTGCCGAGCATCCACGGCATTTCCGGAAACATCAGCCCGTCGAGATCCTGATTGGCGCGCGGATCGGGCTCGAAGGCATCGGAAGTCGCGTAGGTCGGAATGCCGCCGGCATAGAAGAATCGCAGCTGCGGCTGCAGCAGCCGCTCGGTGGACGCCGTGGTGGCGGGAGAGAAGATGAACTCGATGTCCTCGCGGCGCCGCGGCACGAACTCGAGGTGAGTGCCGAGCAGCGCTTCCAACCGGTCGAGCCGGTCGCGGCTCTGATCGATGCCGAGCACCTGCTTCAACTCATCGGAGTAGTCCGCTTCCGAGACATCGATCATGGTGCTGGCGAGCAGCGTACCGCCGCCGCTCTGCAGCTGCTGGGTGAAGGCGCTGAGCACGCGCGAACCCCAGTCCCCGGCCGGCACGATCGCGATGCCCAGGTGGTGCCCATCGCTCAGCACGCGCCGGGCGACCAGCTGCGCCTCGTCCACCGGCGAGAGGGCGTACTGAAAGAAGAGCGCCGGCGCCTGCTCGCCGTCCGGCAGGAAGTTGAGCGCGAGCAGCGGCGGGCGCTGTATGCGGTCCGTTGCCGCGGCAGCCACCGCCTGACGGGTCAGCGGTCCCACGATGATGTCGGCGCCCGACTGAGTCGCGTCGGCTATCTGATCGGCAACGGACTGCTCGCCGCCCGTATCGTAGAGGCGGACGACCGGACGCTGCTGCACGGGTGTTTGATAGTACGCGGTGAGGAAGCCATCCCGTACGCTGGCAGCCGCCGGGCCGGCCGGGCCGGTGATCGGCAACAGCAGGGCAATGTGCGCCTGAGCCGCGAGCGGCTGCGGCTGTTCCCCGAGCAGCTGGCTGCGCACCACTCCGACGGCCGGGTGGCCGGGGTGATCCGCCAGCCACGCCGTGAGGTCGGCCGTCGCTGTCGTGGGATTGTGCGCCGCCTCGGCTGCGAGCGGCCCGAGCTGGAGCCAACCCTGCACCGCCGGATTGCTTGCGGTCCCCGGTTGCAGCTTCATGCCCCGCTCCGAAGCGTCACGCAGCGCACCGAGCAGCCCGACCCGACTCTGCTGCACGGCGGCGGCACTCAGCAGCCAATGCTCGAGCTGCATCTCCGCCTCGATGCCGTCGGCCGGGTAGCCCGCGGCGAAGGCTGTTTGCTGCCGCAGCCGAAGGTAGCGCGCCGCCGGCTCCGCCTGCTGTGGGGCCGGGATCCTGCCCAGGAGCTGCCAGGCCTGCCCCGCCTGGCCGCGCTGCAACGCCACCCGGACCTGGATCAACGAGCGGTCGAACGCCACATCCGCCGAAATCGGCGGCGAGAGCAGCGCCAGGGCTCCGGCCGCATCGTCGGGACGCCGCGCCGCGAGATAGGCTTCCGCCGCCTGCAGGGCGAAACCGTTGCGTTGCGCACCGCTGCTCTGATCGGCGAGCGTCTGGTACATCTGCGCCGCACCGGCCTGGTTCCCCTGGTGGGCCAGCGCCGCGGCCTGCTCGGCGGAAGGCTGGGGGCCGGGCGGAACGCTGACGCAGCCCGCCAGGACTAAAGTGACTGCGGCGAGCGCAGCCCGGCTGGCGGTCCATCGCGCATGCATGGTTGAAGAGCCTTGTTTGAAGCGCTGGATCCGGGCATCCTGCCTGGCCCAGCGCGCCTCGGGCAAAAGGCGCGGTTTTTTGCCCCAGGCTCCGCCACCTGCGGCGGCGGGGCACGTCCCTGTGCCTGGGTGACCCGGTCGTGTCGCTTCATGCTTCGGGGTCGACATAAACGTGCTCTCACTTGCGACGCGGGGAGAGGAATTATAGTGGGCAAGCCACGCGGCCGTTTGCAAGTCGTCGCGACGCCGATCGGCAACATGGGTGATGTCAGCGCGCGTGCACGGCAGGCGCTCGAGAGCGCAGCCGCCATCGCGGCGGAGGACACGCGTCACACGGGCGCGCTGCTGCAGGCGCTCGGCGTCGCCCGTCCGCTGCTGTCGCTGCACGCGCACAACGAGACACAGCGTGTGCCGGAAATCCTGGCGCGGCTCGAGGCGGGCGAGACGATCGCGCTGGTCAGCGACGCCGGCACCCCACTCCTCTCGGACCCAGGCTACGAGCTCGTCCGGGCCGCAGCCGAAGCAGGCATCGACGTCGAAGCCATCCCGGGCCCATCAGCCATCACCACGGCACTGGCCGTTGCAGGCCTGCCCGTGAGCCGCTTCTGCTTTGAGGGCTTCCTGCCGGCGAAAGAGCGTGAGCGCCGCGCACATCTGGCGCAGCTGGCGGGCGAGACGCGCACACTGGTCTTCTTCGAAGCCCCCCATCGCATCGCCGCCACCCTTGCCGACCTGGCCGCGGAGCTCGGCGCCGACCGTCGCGCGGCAGTAGCGCGCGAGCTCACCAAGGCGCACGAAACCATCTACCGCGGCACCCTCGCAGAGCTCGCCGAAAAGTCTCTAAAAGAAGACAACTTCCAGCGGGGCGAGATCACGATCGTCGTAGCCGGTGCCGCTCCGGCCTCATCGGGCATTGATACGGCCCTGCTACGCCGCGCTGTCGATCTCTTGTCAAAGGAGCTCTCGCCCAGCCGCGCCGCCGCAATAGCCGCTCAGCTGACAGGCGCCACCCGTGCCGAGGCCTACGCCCTGACCCAGCACCAACCGAAGCCCCCGCCCGAAAGCGATTGAATGAGCGGCCCCGGGCCGTCCCCGGGGCCGCGAGATCCAATGCGGTCATATGGCGCGCTCGCCCAAAGCGCCGTCAGGCGACTTTGGGCCAATGGAAAATAAGGAGGGAGCCGGCCTGTAAGCCGGGTTCTGTCTTGAGCAATCATTCCTCTAGGATCCACGTTGCCGTGGACCTCGAGCGGCCTACCCGGAAGCGCGCGCGGATCGGCGCTGCTGACCCCGTTGCCAGAGTCTGCTGCTTCCCTATTTGGCCTTACTCCAGGTGGGGTTTGCCATGCCAGCCCTGTTACCAGGGCCGCGGTGCGCTCTTACCGCACCGTTTCACCCTTGCCGTCCCCCGCGGCCTTGCG
>Ga0335072_10000650_pt1 | contig 63837 bp, 58 predicted proteins | sample Lox_Sample_21_FD_206725 | JGI IMG/M metagenome (GOLD analysis project Ga0335072, IMG submission 206725) | Soil microbial communities from Loxahatchee National Wildlife Refuge, Florida, United States - Lox_Sample_2.1 | ecosystem: Environmental > Terrestrial > Soil > Wetlands | place: USA...
CGGGCAGCGAGGGATGGTGGGAGGACGGCGAAGCAGAGGTCGTGCCCTGGGGGTTCGAGCTCGCCGACATCTCGGTTCCGGTGCTGATCGTGCACGGGCGCCACGACAAGTTCGTGCCGTTCGGCCACGGCGAGTGGCTGGCCGCCCGCGTCCCCGGGGCCGAGGCCTGGCTGCTGGACGGCGACGGGCACCTGACGTTGATGCAGCGCCGGGTACCCGAGGTGCACGCCTGGCTGGCTGAGCGCCTGTAGCGGCGGCCGGGTCAGCCTGGCGACCGGCTCAGGCCGGCTCGACCGTCACCGGCAGGGTGGCCAGGCTGCGCAGGGTGTTGTTGAGGCGCGGGCGCGGCTCGCCGGCCAGGTGCCATGCGGCGACCCGCCCTGCCAGCGCCCGCAGCACGGCCTCGCCCTCCATGCGCGCGATCACCTGCCCGACGCAGTTGTGCACGCCGACGCCGTAACCCATGTGGCCTGCCGTCTTGCGCCGGATGTCGAACCGGTCCGGCTCCTCCCAGCGGCGCGGGTCGCGGTTGGCCCCGGCGAAGAACACCAGCACCTTGGCCTGCGCCGGAAGATGAAAACCGGCCAGCTCGGCCGGCTCGCTGGTGGTGCGGAAGAACCCGACGACCGGCGACTCCCGGCGGACAACCTCCTCGAAGGCGTTGCGGGCCAGCGAGGGATCGGCCCGCAGCGCCTGCCACTGGTCCGGGTAGCGGGCGAAATTCAGCACCCCGAGGCCGATCGCGCTGACCGTGGTGTCCAGCCCGGCCGACAGGAACGAGCGCACCAGCAGCGCCGCCTCGTCCTCGGTCACCTCGCCCGCGTCCGCGCCCGCGTAGATCAGCGCCGCGAGGCCGTCGGGGCGCAGCGCCGACCGAGAGCATTGGCGCGTGATCCAGTCGATCACCCCTTCGGCCCCGGCCATCGAGGCCTCGAACAGGTGGTTGCGCGGGCCGTGCCCGTTGAACACCATCGCCCCGTAGGCCAGCAGCTGGTCCCGGCCGTCCTGCTGGAGCCCGAACGCCTCAGGGAACACCCGCGTCGGGAAAATCTCGGCCAGGTCCGGGACGGCGTCGAACGCGCCCCGGGTCACCAGCTCGGCGGCCAGCTCCTCGGCCCGCCGGTCGAAGATCTCCTGCAGGTAGGCCAGCGAGCGCGGCGCCAGCGCCCTGGCCACCACCTTGCGGTTGTGGGTGTGCACCGGCGGGTCGACCTCGAGCAGGATGCTCGGCTTACGCCAGGGCTTCTCGGTGGCGAAGTTCGTGATCCCGACCCCGGCAGCCGACGAGAACACCCGCGGCTCGTGCAGCACCGCGTGCACCTGCTCGTGCCTGGCCACCGCGTATATCCCGTGCCGGTCGAGGTGGACCACCGGGCCCGCCTCCCGGATCGTGCCCAGGAACGGGAACGGGTCCGCCAGGAACTCATCGCTGAACGGGTCGATTTCGCACCCGGGTGCCCCCACGTGCCGGTGCGTAACAAAATCCGGCATGACCTCTCCCCTCGGGGCCGGTCAGCGTCGCTCCATCATCGATGGTAGATGCGGCCGGCGAACCGGCCCAGTGCCCCGCTCAGGCTGGTGTCGAACGGCTTGTCGCGCACCAGGTAGGTCCACGTGGCCGACGGGCGGCGCACCCCGGCCGCGTCGAGATCGATGCCCGCGTCGGTGATCGGCGCGGTGGCGAAGGTCTCGGCGGACTGCTCCTCGACCTGCTCGAGCAGGCTGGCGAAGAGCTTGATCGCCTCCGCGTGGAACTCGGCCAGCGGGTCGAGCGAGGACACGAACGGGTTCGGGCCCTGGCCGAGCGCGCGCAGGTGGATGCCCTCGCGGATCTCGGCCAGCGCGGCCAGGTGGTCGGCCCAGCCGCGGTCGAGGTGGTACAGGACGATCGTACGGGCCACGTCGGCCAGGACCGCCTCATCGAGAGTCTCGGAAAGTTCCTCGAACCGGTCGGGCCGGCGGCCGCCGAGCGCGACGAGGGCCGCGTCGCCCCGCAGCAGCCGGTCGCGATGCGTCAGCACCACCCGGCGCTGATCGTCGATCAGCTTGTTGTAGCGGAAGGTGTTGCGGTGGATGTCCAGGTTGGCGCCGTCGGCGACGCGCTGCGCGTGGGTCACGACCGCGTCGGCCCTGGCGTCGCGGATGCGGCCGTCGGGCGCGACGTCCTGCGGCTCGGCGGCGTCGGGTGCGAAGGACGTGATCAGGTCGTCCTCGAAGCTGACGAAGAAGACCGAGCGGCCCGGGTCGCCCTGCCGGCCGGCCCGGCCGCGCAGCTGGTCGTCGAGCCGGCTGCTCGCGTGCCGCCCGGTGCCGATCACGTACAGGCCGCCGAGCTCGGCGATCTCGTCCCGGTCGCCGTCGCGGCCGCCGAGCCGGATGTCGGTGCCGCGCCCGGCCATCTGCGTCGACACGGTGATCGCCCCGGGCGCCCCGGCCTCGGCGATGATCGCCGCCTCGTCCGCGTCGTTCTTGGCGTTGAGCACCACGTGCGGCAGGCCGGCCGCGGTCAGCCGGCGCGATATGCGCTCGGATTCCGCGATGTCGAGGGTTCCGATGAGCACCGGCTCGCCGGCCGTGTGCGCTTCGGTGACCTCCGCGACGATCGCCTTCTCCTTCTGCGGCATGGTCGCGTACAACCGGTCCGGCTCGTCCTCGCGCACGTTCGGCCGGTTGGGCGGGATCACCGCGACCTCCAGCCCGTAGAACTCGCGGAGTTCCTCGCCGACGGCGACCGCGGTGCCGGTCATGCCGCAGATCCGCGGATAACGCCGGACCAGGGACTCGACCGTGATGCTGTCGAGGATCTCGCCGCTGTCGCTGACCGCGATGGCCTCTTTGGCCTCGACAGCGGCCTGCAGGCCGTCCGGCCAGCGCTGCAGCTGGGCGACGCGGCCGCGGGAGGAGCTGATCAGCTGGACCTTCCCGTCGCGGACGATGTAGTCCACGTCGCGGCGCAGCAGGGCGCTCGCGTGCAGGGCCACGTTCAGCCTGGTCAGCGTGTCGATCTGGTCTGCGGCGTACAGGTCGGCGACGCCCAGTGCCTCCTCGGCCGCCACCGCTCCGGCGTCGGTCAGTGACGCGTTGCGGCCCTCGTCGTCGGTCTGGAAGTGCAGCCCGGGCCGCAGGGCGCGCACGATCTCGGCCATGTCCACGTCGGCGTCGGCCTCGCCCGCCGCTCCCGCGAGCACCAGCGGCACCAGCGCCTCGTCGATCAGGACCGAGTCGGCCTCGTCGATCAGCAGCACGTCGGGTTCGGGCGTGACCAGGTCCGCGACGTCGCCCGCCAGCCGGTCGCGGAGCACGTCGAAGCCGAGCTCGCTGACCGGCGCGTAGGTCACCTGGGCGGCGTAGGCCTCCAGGCGCTCGGCCGGGGTCGACGCCTGGCCGATGCAGCCGACGGTGACGCCGAGCAGCTCGTAGACCGGGCCCATCCATTCGGCGTCGCGGCGGGCCAGGTAGTCGTTGACCGAGGCGACGTGCACCGAGCGGCCGAGCAGCGCGTACCGCGCAGCCGCCAGCGCGCCGGCCAGCGTCTTGCCCTCACCTGTCGCCATCTCGGCCACGTGGCCGTCGAGCATCGCCAGCGTGCCGAGCAGCTGGACGTCGAAGGGCCGCTCCCCGAGCGCCCGCCTGGCGGCCTCCCGGCCTATGGCGCAGAACGCGGCGTCGTCGGCCGCCGCCGCGGCCCGCCGGGCCAGGTTCTCGTCGGCCACGTCGGCCAGCTCGTCCTCGCCGGCCGCGATGGCCGGGAGCAGTTTCTGGTACGGAGCCAGGTCGGTGGTGCCGGGCTTCTGCAGGAACCGCCGCACTCTCGTGCGCAAGCCGCTCACGGAGTCTCGCTGATCGGGGCCATCGCCATACCGGTGTCAACGCGCCGGGGCCGCCGCGGCGTTCCCGCGCGGCAGTGCCCAGAGCCGGATCGGGTCACAGCACGGATCGTCTCACAGCACGGTCTGGATGATCTCCTGCGCCTCCGCCTGGACCCGGGCCAGGTGGTCCGGCCCCTGGAACGACTCGGCGTATAGCTTGTAGACGTCCTCGGTCCCGGACGGCCGGGCGGCGAACCAGGCCGACTCGGTGATCACCTTCAGGCCGCCGAGCGGCTCGCCGTTACCGGGAGCGGTGGTGAGCAGGCTCACGATCTTCTCCCCGGCCAGCTCGGTCGCGCCGACCTGGTCCGGGCTCAGCCCGGCCAGGGCCGCCTTCTGCTCCCGGGTGGCCGGGGCGTCGATCCGGGCGTAGGCCGGGTCGCCGAGCCGCGCGGTGAGCTCGCCGTAGTGCTCCGACGGGCTGCGGTCGGTGACCGCGAGGATCTCGGACGCGAGCAGGGCCAGGATGATCCCGTCCTTGTCGGTGGTCCACACCTTCCCGTCCCGGCGCAAGAACGAGGCACCGGCGCTCTCCTCGCCGCCGAACGCGACCGTGCCCTCGAGCAGCCCTGGCACGAACCACTTGAATCCCACCGGGACCTCGAACAGCCGGCGCCCGGCCAGTTCCGCCACCCGGTCGATGATCGACGAGCTGACCATGGTCTTGCCCACGGCGGCGTCCGCCGGCCAGTCCGAGCGGTGCCGGTACAGGTAGCCGATGGCCACGGCCAGGTAGTGGTTCGGGTTGAGCAGGCCGGCGCCCGGGGTCACGATCCCGTGCCGGTCGGCGTCGGTGTCGTTGCCGGTCGCTATCGCGAAGTCGCCGCGCCGGGCGATCAGCGAGGCCATGGCGTATGGCGACGAGCAGTCCATCCGGATCCGCCCGTCCCAGTCCAGGGTCATGAACCGGAACGTCGGGTCGACGTCGGGATTGACCACGGTCAGGTCGAGCCCGAACCGGTCGGCGATCTCGCCCCAGTAAGCCACGCTCGCCCCGCCCAGCGGGTCGGCCCCGATCCGTATCCCGGCGCTGCGCACCGCGTCCAGGTCCACGACCGACGGCAGCGCCGACACGTACTGGTCCAGGAAGTCGTGCGTGCCCGCCGCGGCCCGGGCCCGCGCGTAAGCGGTGCGGCGGACCCCGGCCAGCCCGCCGGCCAGCAGCTCGTTCGCGCGGTCCTGGATCGCCGCCGTGATCTGCGCCGCGGCCGGCCCGCCGTCGGGCGGGTTGTACTTGAACCCGCCGTCCTCCGGCGGGTTGTGCGACGGCGTGACCACGATCCCGTCGGCCATGCCGTTCGGCCGGCCCTCGTTGAAGGCCAGGATCGCGCGCGAGACCGCCGGGGTCGGCGTGTAGCCGTCACGGCTGTCGGCCAGCACCCGCACATCGTTGGCTACGAGCACCTCGAGCGCGGTGACGAAGGCCGGCTCGGACAGCGCGTGTGTGTCGCGCCCGATGTACAGAGGGCCGGTGATCCCGGCGCCGCTGCGGTAGTCACAGATCGCCTGGGTGGCCGCGGCGATGTGGTCGTCGTTGAACGACACCCGCAGCGCCGATCCGCGGTGGCCGGACGTTCCGAACGCCACCCGCTGCGCGGGATCGGCCGGATCGGGGTGCTCGGTGTAGTACGCGGTCACCAGCCGGGGCACGTCCACCAGGTCGGCCTGGGCGGCCGGCTGACCTGCCCGCTCATTCCGCTCAACCACTCAGAACCCCCAACGTCTCCCGTCCGGCCGCCACGGCTCTCTTCGTATGCCCTGACGGCCCCGGGGTCAACCGCCGCGAGCGGCCACCGGCCCGCTACCGGATCGGCGGCAGCGCCTGGCCCGGGCCGAGCACGCCGCGGAACGGGTCGCCGCGCTCGGCCAGCCGGTCCAGGACCGTGCGGAGCGTGATCCCGTCCGGCCGCAGCGAGGGGTCGTCGAGCTCGTCCCAGTCGATCGGCGCTGACACCGGCGCCCCGGCCGCCGGGCGGGGACTGTACGGGGCGACGAGCGTCTTGTTCTTCACGTTCTGGGTGTAGTCGAGCCGCGCCTTGCCTTGCCGCTTGTGCACGTCCCACTGCCAGCTGATCATGTCGGGCACGACCGCGCCGACGGCCTTGGACAGCTGCTCGACCCACTTGCGGGTGTCCTCGAAGGTGGGGCCCGGGCTGATCGGCACCCAGATCTGGATCCCGGTGTGGCCGGTCAGCTTGGGCTGCGCCCGGACGTGCAGGTGCTCGAGGGCGGTGCGATGCAGCCGCGCCAGCACCAGCACCTCGTCCCAGGTCGTCGCCGAACCAGCGTCGATGTCGATCAGCGCGTACGTGGGCAGGTCCGGCCGCTGCGCCGTGGACGTCCAGGCGTGCCACTCGAGCGCCCCGAAGTTGGCGGCCCAGACCAGCGCGGCGGGCTCGTCCGCGACGAGATAGGTGGTGGACTCCCCCGGGTCGGCGTCCGGCCTGTCCCAGCGCGGCACCCAGCCGGGCGCGTGCTCGGGCAGCTGCTTGTGCCAGAACCCCTTGGTGCCGGCGCCGCCAGGGAACCGGTGCATGTTGAGCGGCCGGCCGGCCAGGTACGGCAGCACCACCGGGGCGATCCTGGCCGCGTAACCGATGAACTCGCGCTTGGTCACCGGCGGCTCGCCGTCCCGGCCCGGGAACATCTCCTTGTCCAGGTTGGTCACCTTGAGCCGGCGGCCGAACACCTCCCAGGTGCCCTCGGCGCCCAGGTCGTCCAGCGCGCCGAGCTCGTCCTGGCTCGGGCCGCCGGCCAGCACGTCGGCCGGCGGCGCGCTCCGCTTCGGCGAGCCCCGGCCGCGCGGGGCACCGCCGCCGGCTGCCGCGTCGCCGACCGGCACCGACGCCTCTGACGGCGGCAGGTCACCCCGCCACATCCGGCCCGGGTGGGCCTTGACCTGGTCGTTCGTCCGCCCGCTGAGCGCGGACTGGGGGTAGTCCTCCGGATTCCAGCCGGGCACGGCGTACTCGTCGTGCTTGTGCAGCAAGAGCCACTGGTTCTCGTCGTCACGGTTGTGGCCGGTCTGCACCAGGATCAGCCGGCCGCGCAGCTTCTCCCCGGTCACGTCGGCGTGCAGCTCGCCCGCAGCGACCGCCGCGGCCGGATCGTCGGTCTCGTGCGGCTCCCACGTCCCGATGTCCCAGACGATGACGTCGCCGCCCCCGTACTCGCCCCGCGGGATGATGCCCTCGAACTCGAGGTACTCGATCGGGTGGTCCTCGACGTGCACGGCGATCCGCTTCACGTTCGGATCGAGCGTCGGGCCGCGCGGCACGGCCCAGCTGGCCAGCACGCCGTCGATCTCGAACCGCAGGTCGTAGTGCAGCCGCCGGGCGCGGTGCCGCTGCACCACGAACCGCCGGACCGGGCCGCCGTCGCCGGACGGCTCGCTCGCCGCGCCCGCCTGGCCCGCAGCGCCCGCCTGGCCCGCAGCGCCCTCAGGCTCCGGCGTGCGCCCGAAATCCCGCTTGCGCCGGTACTCCCCCAGCCGCTCGCCACCACCGTCCCGGCCTTCCCGGCTGGCCCGGCTGGCCCGGCTGGCCCGGCCCTTCTTCGGGTCCTGGCTCTGCTCGCGGTGCGGTCTGGGCATCGCGCTCACAGCCCCAGCAGCCGGGCGGCGTTGTCGTGGCAGACCCCGCGCAGCCAGGGCGCGCCGAGGTCGAGCCGGGCCAGCGCCTCGAGCTGGTGCAGGTAGGGATACGGGATGTTGGGGAAGTCGGTGCCTAGCAGGATCCGGTCGGCCGCATCCGCCAGCCGCGGGCGCAACGCCTCAGGGAACGGCGCGATCCGGTCCAGGAAGTCGGTGAACGCCATCGTGGTGTCGAGATGAACGCCCGGGTGCCGCGCGGCCAGCCCCAGGAACTCGCCGTACTCCGGCGACCCGAGGTGCGCGACGATCATGACCAGCGCGCGGTGGCGGGCAAGCACAACGGAGATCGGCCCGGGCCCGGTGTAGCGCCCCGGCGTCGGTCCCGAGCCGCAGTGCACGATCACCGGCACCCCGGCCTCGGCCAGCAGCCCCCAGACCGGGTCGAGCAGCGGGTCGCGCGGGTCGTAGCGCCCGACCTGCAGGTGCGCCTTGAACAGGCGCGCTCCCCCGTCGATCGCCTCGGCCACGTAGCCGGCCGCGCCGGGCTCGGGAAAGAACGTGGCGCTGTGCACCGAGTCCGGCGTCCGCGCCGCGAACCCGGCGGACCAGGCGTTGAGCCACGCGGCCATGCCCGGCTTGTGCGGATACGCCAGCGCGCTGAAGGTGCGGACACCGAACGCCCGCAGCATCGCCACCCGCTCGTCCTCGGACCGCCGGTAGCGGATCGGCCACGGCTGCCCGACCTCGGCGCGGTCCTGCTCGAAGAAGGCCCAGACCTTGGCCAGCACGTTCGGCGGCATGAAATGCGTGTGTATGTCCACCAGCCCGGGCAATCCAAGATCTTTCCAGAACGCCCTGACTCCCGCCGCCTCTGGGCTCGCAGCAGACGCATTCACCGGGCTGTCAAGGTCAGGCCGGCCGCTCACCCCTCAAGTCTGCCAGGAAGCGGCGGTCACGTGCGGATGCGCCGTCAGGCGGCCGGGCCGCCGTCAGGCGGCCGGGCGGTCAGCGCACCAGCTCGTCGAAGAGGTGCTCGAGTTCGCCGCCGGGGTCGGCTGTCAGCCCGCTGTGCACCGGGCCGGGCTGAATCACGGTGCTCCTGGTCGCCGTCAGCCAGCGGAATCGCGCCCCCACCGACTCGCCCGCTGGGGGTTCCCGGCTGCACTCGGCCTCCAGCGCCGCCAGGGCCGCGGTCACAGCGGCCACGTCGACGGCCGGGTCCAGCGCCCGCAGGCGCTGCTGGTCCAGGAGGATGCGGCAGGCCAGGTAGCCGTGACGCTGGGAGTAGAGGATCACGCCGGCGTTCATGACCTCGCCGCGCTCGACCCGTGGCATCACCCGGATCAGCGCGTACTCGAATGGCTCCAGTCCGGTCACCGGATCACCTCCGGAACCACTGCCGACCGCTCCCTCAGGTGCGCCACGTAGGCCTCGGGGCGCCCGTCGCCCAGCCACTGCGGCGGGACCATGCCGGTGACCTCTTCCAGCAACGCCTCGGTGATCTTCGGAGCCAGCGCCTCGTGCGCCTGCGCCACCCGGGTCGCCGCCCGGCGCAGCACGTGGTCGCGGGCGTCAAAAGGCGCCGTCGCCCGGGCGGTGGGCCAGTTGTGGTGGAAGTAGAGCGCAGCGCCGTGGTCGATGAGCCAGATGTCCGCATGCCAGACGAGAAGGTTCGGGTTCCGCCAGGTGCGATCGACGTTCTGGATGAGCGCGTCGAACCACAGCACCTGGCTCGCGAAGTCCGGGTCCACGTCCCAGCCGGCCGGGTCGAACCCGACCGATCCCGGCAGGAAGTCCAGGCCCACGTTGAGTCCGCTGCTGGCGCGCAGGAGGTCCTGGATCTCGGGGTCGGGCTCGGCGCTCGCGATGCGCGGATCCAGGTCGCCCAGGACCAGCTCCGGGGTGCGCAGCCCGAGCCTGCGGCCGAGTTCCCCGCCGATGATCTCAGCGACCAGCGCCTTCGGGCCCTGACCCGCGCCGCGGAACTTCATCACGTACGTCCCGAGGTTGTCCGCCTCGACCAGTGCCGGCAGCGAGCCGCCCTCGCGCAACGGGGTTACGTAGCGGATGACCCGCACCTCTTCCAGCACGCCGGCCAGGCTATCGGCCGGCGCCCCTCGCCGCCCCCCAGCCGCGCCCCGCCCCGCCAGCCCCAATGCCCGCCGACCCCATCCCCCGCCCCCGCCCCGCGCCCGCCCCAGTGCCGATCGGCCCCATCGCCCGGCCCCCGCCCGCGCGCCAGCGCCAGTGCCCATCGGCCCCATCGCCCGGCCCCCGCCCGCGCCAGCCCCATGCCCATCGGCCCCATCGCCGGGCACCCGCGCCGGCGCCCTCGCATGGATGGAGGTTTGGGCTCGTTCTAGCGTGCCTAGACGTACATCCATGACGCCGCGGCGCAGCGGCGCCGGTGCCGCGCCGGGACCGGCGGGGCATGTGGGACGGCTGAGGCGGGCGGGAACACGAAGGACCGGCACCGGGGTCAACGCGCGAGTCAGCCGAGCCGGGAATTGAAACGTGTTCTAGTTTTAGCTTAGGCTGACCGGGTGATTTTGGACCGTTTCCGCCTGACGGACCGGGTGGCGGTGGTGACCGGCGCGGGCCGCGGCATCGGCGCCGCCACCGCGCTGGCACTGGCCGAGGCCGGGGCCGACGTCCTGATCTCGGCGCGCACGCAGGATGAGCTGGCCAAGGTCGTCCGCGAGGTGGAGGCGGCCGGGCGGCGAGCGGTCGCGGTACCGGCCGACCTGACCGACCTTGACGCGGTCGCGGGGCTCGCCGACGCGGCGGCCGGCGCGTTCGGCCGGCTGGACATCGTGGTGAACAACCTCGGCGGAGCGATGCCCCGCCCGTTCCTGGCCACCAAGCCGCGGCACCTGGCCAACGCGTTCGGCTTCAACGTGGCGACCGCGCACAGCCTGACGGCGGCGGCCGTGCCCCATCTGCTCAACTCGCCTGACCGGGCCGGCGCCGTCATCAACGTGTCCTCGGTCGTCGGCCGGGTGGCCGGCCGCGGCTACCTGGCCTACGGCACGGCCAAGGCCGCCGTCGCCCACTACACCCGGCTGGCCGCCGCCGACCTCGCGCCGCGGATCCGCGTCAACGCGATCGCGGTCGGCTCGGTGCAGACGTCGGCGCTCGACATCGTGCTCACCGACGACGAACTGCGCGGCCAGATGGAGCGGGCGACGCCGCTGGGCCGGATCGGCGAACCCGAGGACGTGGCGGCCGCCGTCGTGTTCCTAACCTCGCCCGCGGGCGGCTACATCACCGGCAAGGTCCTCGAGGTCGACGGCGGCCTGGACCGGCCGAACCTCGATCTCGCGATCCCGGATCTCTGATCGTCACCACGCGGGGCCGGCGCGAAGAACCGGCGCAGGCCGGGGATCGTCAGCCGGCCGAACATCGCGTGCACCTCGTCGGCCGAGCAGCGGATGTCCGCCGCCACCCACCAGGTGAGCAGGCCGCTGAGCGCCCCGGTCGTGAACTGCACCGCGGCCTCGAGCTGCGTGCGATCGGCTGCCGCCTGCGGGAGGTGGGACCTCAGGTGGTCGCGCAACAGTTCCTCAGCACCGGGCCCCGGCAGGCGGGGTCCGGTGTTCTCAGGAGCCGAGGTAGCGCAGCACCGCAAGCACCCGGCGGTTGTCCGCCTCCGACGGCGGCAGGCCGAGCTTGCCGAAGATGCTGGCCACGTGCTTCTCGACCACGCCGCCGGTGACCACCAGGGCAGCGCCGATCCCCGCGTTCGAGCGCCCCTCGGCCATCAGCGCGAGCACCTCCCGTTCGCGGGGTGTGAGCACCGCGATGCCGTCTGAACGCCGGCTGACCCTAACCAGCTGGCTGACCACCTCCGGGTCCAGCGCGGTGCCGCCAGCGGCGACCCGGGTCAGCGCGTCAGCAAACTCGGCCACGTCGGCGACCCGGTCCTTGAGCAGGTAGCCCACGCCGGCCGCGTTGCCCTCGAGCAACCGCGCCGCGTACCTGGTCTCGATGTACTGGGACAGCACGAGCACCCCGGTCCCTGGGTGGTCGCGGCGCAGCTGGATGGCGGCGCGCAGCCCCTCGTCTGTGTGCGTGGGCGGCATCCTGACGTCGGCCACGGCGACGTCGGGACGATGTTCGGCGACCGCGGCGAGCAGCGCGTCCGCATCGCCGACCGCCGCGGCGACCTGGTGGCCGCGGTCGGCGATCAACCGGGCCAGGCCCTCCCGGAACAGGGCGGCGTCCTCGGCGATCACCACCCGCATCGGCCGGCCGGCCGCAGCTCCATCCTCCGACGCTGGCACCGGTCAGGCGCTCATCGGCAGCGTGACGGTGACCACGGTCGGCCCGCCGGGCGGGCTCACGATCTCGACCCGGCCGTCCACGGTGCGCGCCCGCTGCTCAAGGCCGGCCAGCCCGCCGCCGCGGGCTGCGTCCGCGCCGCCCACCCCGTCGTCGCCGACACGCAGCACCAGCGCCGCGTCCCGTCCGGTCAGGTCGAGCGTGACGCGGTTGGCGCGACTGTGCTTGGCCGCGTTGGCAAGCAGCTCCGCGGCGCAGAAGTAGGCGATGGTCTCGATCTCCGGGGCCGGCCGCTCGGCCAGGCGCACGGTCAGCTCGACCGGCAGCGCGCCGCCCGCTGTCAGCGTGGCCAGCGCGTCTGCGAGGCCGTTGTCGAGCGCGGGCGGGTGGATGCCGCGGGCCAGGTGGCGCAGCTCGACCAGGGCGTCCTTCGCCCCCTGGTGGGCCGCGTCGACCAGCTCGCGGACCTGCGGGTCGGCGTCGGCGCCGAGCTTCTCCCTGGCCATGCCGAGGTTCATGGCCAGGGTGGCCAGCCGGATCTGCGCGCCGTCATGCAGGTCGCGCTCAAGCCGCCGCAGCACGGCCGCGGAATCCTGCACCGCCAGCGCCCGGCTCTGCTCGAGGTCGGCGACGCGCTGGGCCAGGCGGCCCGGGCCGAGCAGCCCCCGCATCAGCCAGCAGTCGGCAGCGGCGGCACCGCGGGCCACCCACGGCGCGGCCAGAAGCATGGGCACGCCCGCCGCGAACGCGGCGAACGTCCCGGCCAGGGTCGTGACCCCGAACGAGCCGAACGGCGTGAGCACGGGCACCGGCTGCAGCGCGGTGCCCGGCGCGTGATTGCGGAACAGCGGCCACCAGAAGGGATAGCTCAGGTTGGCCAGGCCCGCGGCGGCGAAGAACAGCGCGTAGATCTCGGCCACCATGACCGGCAGCTGCAGCAGCAGGTACGCGGCGGCTCGCCAGCCTGGACCGTCTCGCAGCTCCGCGCCCAGCCGGCCGCCCAGGCCGCGGCCGGAACGAGCCGGCGCCGGCTCGCCGATGGCGGCGCCCAGGAGGCGCGCGGCCAGGCCGCGATGGGCTACGCCGAGCCGCCGGCCAAACCGCGGGAGGCCGATTATCAGCAGCGCCACGACCACGAGCAGGACCGCGACCGCCGGGAGGAAGACGACCGGCTGGCCCCGCGAGCCGCGGCCGGCCGACGCGGAGCCGGCCAGCCATGCCACGGCGAACACGAGCGCGAACGGCGTCAGCAAGGTGGCAAGCCCCAGTCCCGCCTCGGCCAGGCAGAACAGCAGATCGCGCGCGGCCCGGACCGTGAACGGTGCCCGGAGGACCGCTCCCGCAGCCGTCAGCGCGGCCGGCCCCTTGTGCCGGGACGGCGCGCCGGCGCGCGAGGCAGCCGGCGGGCCGCCCGGCCCGCGGCCGGGCGGCTCACCTGCAGTCGCCGGGTTCACCGGGCCAAGGACGCCCATGAGTTCATTGTGCCGTTCACGCGTCACGGCGGGCGAACAGCCAGCCGCCGACCGCGAGGGCCACGGCCGCGTACAGGCCCAGCAGGCCCAGGCCCGCCCAGGCCGACACGAAGTGCACGCACTGGCCGCCGTGCGAACCGCAGGGCTCCGGCTTGGTGGTGGTCAGTGAGTTCCCGATGATGATGATCGGCATGTACACGCCCAGCCCGTGCGCGACCGAGGCCATGATCGTCGGAAGTACGTACACGCCGCCGACGACCACCGCGATCGCCGCCCCGGAGTGCCGGATGACGGCGCCGAGCCCCAGGGCGAGCAGCCCGACCAGGCAGAAGCTGACCCCGGACAGCAGCACGGCGCGCAGCACGCCCGGCCCGGTCAAGGCGGGCGCGGCGATGCCGTGGCGCAACGCCGCGCCGCCAGCGAAGAACGATATGAATGAGGCGGCCTCGCCGACCGCGAGGGCCAGTGCCCCGAACACGGCGGCCTTGCCCGCGAGCAGCAGCGGCCGGCTCGGCGCCGCCGCCAGCGTGGACCGGATCATGCCCGACGAGTACTCGCTTGTCATCGTCAGCACGCCGAGGACGCTGGTCAGCAGCAGGGCCGGGATGATCCCGGCCAGGGCGTTGTTGGTGAGGTCGCCATTCGCGTTCCTGGTGTTGATCCCCACGGTCACGCCGATGGCGATCGCGGCGGCCACGGTGATCGCCAGCGTCCACCAGGTGGATCGCAGGCTGCGAAGCTTGATCCACTCCATCCGGGCCACGTGCCGGAACCCGTAGCGCCCGGCCGGGACACGGGCGGTGAGCGCGGTCATCGGCGTCCCTCCTTAGCCGAGATCACCGGCGTGTCCTGCGGCCGGGCGCCCCGGTACTGCGTGCTGGACTCGGTCAGCTCCAGGAACGCCTCTTCCAGCGACGACGAGCCGGCCGACATCTGTGCCACCGAGGTGTCGGCCAGCAGCCGCCCCTGCCCGATGACCACGAGGTGCTCGGCCAGCAACGCCATCTCGCTGATGAGGTGGCTGGAGACCAGCACCGCGCGGCCCTCGGCTGCCAGCGACTTCAGCAGGTCCCGGATCCAGCGAATGCCCGCCGGATCGAGTCCGTTGACCGGCTCGTCGAGCAGCAGCACGGGCGGGTCGCCGAGCAGCGCCGCCGCGAGGCCGAGTCGCTGCCCCATGCCCAGGGAGAACTTTCCGGCGCGCCGGCGAGCCGCGCCAGCCAGGCCGACCAGGCCCAGCACCTCGTCGACCCGGCGCCGCGAAATGCCGTTGCTGGCGGCCAGCGCTGCGAGGTGCTCGCGGGCGCTGCGACCCGGGTGAAACGCCCGTGCCTCCAGCAGGGAGCCGGCCTCGCGCAACGGCCAGCGCAGGTCACGGAAGCGGCGCCCGCCGATCCTGGCTTCCCCGGCGTCGGGCGCGTCCAGGCCGAGGATCAGCCGCATCGTGGTGGATTTGCCCGACCCGTTGGCCCCGAGGAACCCGGTCACGGCCCCGGGCCGCACGTCAAAGCTGAGCGCGTCGACGGCGAGCGTGGGGCCGTAGCGCTTGGTCAGATCGCTGACCTCGATCATGTGACCTCCTCCGGCACGCGGGGTGCGTGCCATCGGACATCACGCTAGAAACGGGGCCGTGAATCCGGAACGCGGTTACCGCCCGTCTTCACCCCGTGGTTTTCCCCGGGGCACGGCGCCAGCGGCGGCCTGGCCGCTACGGCGTAGCGATCATCACCTCAGTCGACTTGATCACGACCGAGACCTGATCGCCGCTCTTCAGGCCCAGCCGCTCCCGCGACGCGTCGGTGATCGCGGCGGTCACCTGACCAGCGTCGACGTTCACGGTCACCTCGGCCATGACCGAACCGGACTTCACGCTCTGGATGGTCCCGGTCAGTTGATTGCGTGCGCTGAGCTCCATGGACCCGTGCGTACCCGGATGCGGCCGAGACCGAACGTTAAGGACACTTATCGTGGTGACAGCGTGACGCTTTCCGGCCGATCGCTAGGCTTTGACGGTGCGCATGGCCGCATCCTCAACTGCGATCGCCATGGCGACGGCGATCATGGCCGCCGCCGGCTGGACAGGCGGCCTCTCGGGCCAGGCGGCCGGCCCGGCGGCATCGGGATCATGGACGGTCTACCACGGGAACCCGGCCGGGACCGGCGACGCCCGGCCAGTGGTCGCGGTGTACACCGCGAAGCGGGCCTGGACCTCGCGGGCACTGGACGGTGAGATCTACGGCGAGCCGCTGCTGTTCGCCGGGCGGGTCTACGTGGCGACCGAGAACGACACCGTGTACGCGCTGTCGGCCGCGACCGGCGCGGTGGCCTGGTCGGCACATCTGGCCAGCCCGGTGCCCTCGGGTGACCTGCCGTGCGGCGACATCTCGCCGACGGTCGGGATCACCGGCACGCCGGTCATCGACCCTGCGCGGGACGAGATCTTCGCCGTGGCCGACGAGTTGACCCGCGGCGCGCCGGCTCATGTGCTGGTCGGCCTGTCCGCCGCCACGGGTAAGACGGAGATGACCCAGGATGTGGACCCGGCCGGCGCCGACACCGCCGCTCTGCTGCAGCGCACCGGCCTGACCCTGGACGACGGCCGCGTGGTGTTCGGCATGGGCGGCAACTTCGGGGACTGCGCCAGCTACCGGGGGCGTGTGGTCGCCGCCCCGGAGACCGGAGGCCGGCCGCTGGTGTTCACGGTCGACGCGGGCCCGGGCGAATCACAGGGCGCGGTATGGATGGGCGGCGCCGCGCCGGTCGTCGACGCTGACGGAGACATCTGGGTCAGCACCGGTAACGGCTCGGTGTATTCCTCGTCGCACGCCTATGACGACAGCGACGCGGTGCTCGAGCTCTCACCAACGATGCGCCTGCTGCAGTACTTCGCGCCGAGCAACTGGCCGGCGAACAACTCCCAGGACCTGGACATGTCCACCGCGCCGGTGTTGCTGCCCGACGGCCAGGTCATGCTCGCGGGCAAATCCAGGATCGTGTACCTGCTTGACGGCGCCCGCCTCGGCGGCATCGGCAGGCAACTGGCCTCGCTCGGCTCGGCCTGCAGCGCGGACATTGACGGCGGGATCGCGCTGGCGGGCCTGACCGCGTACCTGCCCTGCGCGAGCGGGGTGATCGCGGTCCGGGCCACCCGGGCCCCGCCCGGGCTCCGTCTGCTGTGGACCGCGCCGCGGCAGGGCGGTCCGCCGGTCGCGGCCGCCGGGCTGATCTGGACCATCGGCCAGAACGGTACGCTGTACGGGCTCGACCCGGGCACCGGGGCCGTACGGCAGCAGGCGTTCATCGGCGCTGTGGCCAACCATTTCCCGACCCCGGCGGTGGCCGGCGGGCTGCTGCTGGCGCCCGCAGCGCGGGACGTGGTCGCGTTCTCGGCGCCCTCGGCGGCGGCCCCGTCGTCCAGCTCCCCTTCGCCGGCCCCGTCCGGTCACGCCGCCAGTCCCGCGCCGGCCGCCCCGGGAGGCCCTGCGGCCGGCGGCATCGCCGGCATCACGGTCGCAGGCCTGGCCATTCTCGGCGGGCTCGGCTGGTTGCTTTGGCGGCGGCGCCGCATCGGTCACAATTGACGGAACGTCGCGTTCCGCGGAGGTTCGGTGCGTTTCTCCTATGCCGAGTCGATGACCAGCCCGGCCTACTACGCGCCGCTCGCGCGGGCGGCCGAGGATGCGGGCTATGACGCCATGGTCGTGCCCGACTCCATCTGCTTTCCCGAACGTTCCGGCAGCGTCTACCCGTTCAACCCGGACGGGACCCGGGACTTCCTTGAAGACAAGCCGTTCCTTGAGCCGTTCTCGCTGATCCCCGCGCTCGGCGCGGTCACCGAGCGGCTGCGCTTCATCACGTTCGTTCTCAAGCTGCCGGTGCGCGATCCGGTCCTCGTCGCCAAGCAGGCCACCTCGGTCGCCGTGCTCACCTGCGACCGGCTCGTCCTCGGCGTAGGCAGCAGCCCGTGGCGCGAGGACTACGAGGTGCTCGGGGTGCCGTGGGAACGGCGGGGGCTGCGGATGGACGAGGAACTGGCGATCATCCGCGGACTGTCGGCCGGCGGCTACTTCAGTTTCCATGGAGAAATATTTTCCATACCGAACGTAAAGATCTGCCCGGTGCCGGGCAAGCCGCTGCCCGTCCTCATCGGCGGCCACGGGGACGCGGCGCTGCGTCGCGCCGCCCGTGCCGGGGACGGCTGGCTGCACGGCGGCGGAGACCCGGCGGAACTGCCGGGCCTGCTGGCCCGGCTGGCCGAGTTCCGCCGCCAGGAGGGCACGGCGGACCGTCCCTTCGAGGTGCACGTGATCTCCGCCGACGCCTACAGCGTGGACGGGCTCCGCCGGCTGGAGGATCAGGGCGTCACCGACGTGATCGTCGGCTTCCGCTGGCCGTACCAGACCGGGCCTGATACCGAGCCGCTGGCCGACAAGGTCGCGAACCTGCGACGGTTCTCGGACACGGTCATTGCCAAGGTCAGGGGCTGAGCGGGGCACCACACCCGGGGTCGCCTAAGGTAGTCGCGTCCCCGGATTCAGACATCCTCCCCATGCGGCCGACTCGGCCTTACGCCGAGTGTCGAAGCGTCGGGGCCCGGACAGGGCCGCGGGGGAAGGGGATGTGATGCACAACCTCCTGGGGAGGCTGGCGCGGCGGGTCCGCGCCGTCGTCGCCGAATGCAACGATGCTCAGCGCAGGCTGGCGGCGCTGCGGGAGGATCCGGAGCGCTACGTGCTCGAGCCGGATCGCGCGCCCGAGTCGTATCAGGAATTCCGCATGCGGGCGGCCCGGCCGCTGGTCCACGAACCGTCCGCGGAGACGAGGGCAAAACGACTGAAAGCGCGCTTAGGAGCAGTCTCGCAGGGCGGCGCAGAGCCGTCCGACGGCGGCGGTGAACGCGTGCGCCGACGGGGTCGCGTAGCCCAGGACGAGCGCCTCCGGGTGCGCGGCGCCGCGCGGCCGGAAGCCGCTCATCCCGTCCAGCGCCAGGCCCCGGCGGGCGGCGGCCGCCACGACGTCCGCTTCGTGCATCCCGGCCGGCAGGAGCAGCACCGCGTGCAGGCCGGCGGCCATCCCGGTCACCCGCGCACCCGGCACCGCGCTGGCCAGGGCGGCGACGAGCCGGTCCCGGCGGCGGCGGTAGAGCAGCCGCGCGCGCCGCACGTGCCGGTCGTATCCGCCGGAGCTGATCAGTTCGGCGAGCGCCAGCTCGTCGAGGCTGCTGCCGTGCAGGTCGGTGACCACCTTGGTAGCGACCACCTGGTCCAGCAGCCGGTCAGGCAGGACCAGCCAGGCCAGCCGGACGGCCGGCGCCAGCGTCTTGCTGGCCGTGCCCGCGTACACGACGTGCTCGGGCGCCAGCGCCTGCATGGCCCCGATCGCCCTGCGGTCGTAGCGGAACTCGCCGTCGTAGTCGTCCTCGATCACGATCCGCCCGGTGCGCGCCGCCCAGGCAACGGCCTGGCCCCGGCGAGTCGGCGCCAGCGGCACGCCCAGCGGGAACTGGTGTGACGGGGTCAGCAGCAGTGCCCCGGCATCGGGAAACTCGTCGGCCGCGGCGATGACCGCGCCGTTTTCATCGACCGGCAGCGGGCGGCAGGACAGACCCTGTGCGGCGATCACGTTGCGATGATGCTGATGGCCGTAGATCTCTGCCGCAAGCTCCGCACCGCCCGCCGCGGCCAGCACCCGGCACAGCAGCCCCAGGGCCTGGGTGAACCCCGAGCAGATCACGATCCGATCCGGGTCGGCGCGCACGCCTCGAGCCCGCGCTAGGTAGGCCGCGAGCGAGGCACGCAGCTCCGGCCGCCCGCGGGCGTCGCCGTAGCCGAACGCCTCCGACGGCGCCGCCGTGATCGCCCGGCGGGCGGCCGCGAGCCAGGCGGCGCGGGGGAACTCCCCCAGGTCGGGCACGCCGGGCCGCAGGCTGTACCGGGGCAGGCGCGGCTCGGCGGCCGCCGCGCGGGGCGCGCCAGTGAGGCCGGCGACGACCGGGCGGGCGGCCGGGCGCTCGGCGACGCGGGTCCCCGAGCCCTGCCGGGCCGTCAGCCAGCCCTCGGCGACCAGTTGGCCGTAGGCGTCAGCCACCGTGTTGCGCGCGACGCCGAGGTCCGCGGCCAGGGTGCGAGTGGCGGGCAGCCGCGTCCCGACCGGCAGCCTGCCGCCCTGCACCGCCTGGCGCAGCGCCGCCTCGACGGCCATCCGGACCCGAGGCCCGCTCACGTCCAGGTGCAGGTCGAGCCCGCCGGCCAGGGACCCTTCACGACCGAGATTGGCCCATGTTCCTGCCATGTAAATGGACCATAGTCCTGGGCCTAGTCACGGCTAGCTTGAGGGCATGACGACATCAGCCACCGCCTCAGACGCGGCAACGCAAGTCCCGGTGCGGCTCGACTTCGACGCGCATGCCCCGGCGTTCGCCCGGGCCATGGCCCACCTGGACCACACCGCAACGAAGGAACTCGACCGGGTCAATTTCGATCCGCGGCTGCGCGAACTGGTCCGGGTCCGGGCCTCGCAGCTCAACGGCTGCGCGTATTGCATCGACATGCACACGAAGGACGCCCGGGCGATCGGCGAGACCGAGCAGCGCCTGTACGGGCTCGCGGCCTGGCGTGAGACTCCCTACTTCACCCAGCGCGAGCGGGCAGCGCTCGCCTTCGCCGAGGAGGTGACCCTGGTCGCGGACACCCATGTCCCGGACTCCGCCTACGACGCGGTCGCGGCCGAGTTCGAGCCGGACGAGGTCGCCGCGCTGCTGGGCCTGATCGTCACCATCAACGCCTGGAACGCGCTCTCGGTCGGCTCGCGCGCCTGGGTGCCCGGTTCCTACCAGGCCTGACAGAATCGGTGCGATGACAGACCAGACAGACGCTTCAGCCACCGAGCGGGCGGCGCGCTTCCTGGCGCTGCACCGCCCGGGCCAGCCGCTGCTGCTGCCGAATCCGTGGGATCTCGGCTCGGCCCGGGTGCTGGAATCGCTCGGATTCGAGGCGCTCGCGACCACCAGCAGCGGCTTCGCCGCCACGCTCGGACTGCCCGATGGCGCCGTCACCAGGGATCAGGCCATCGGGAACGCCGGGCAGATCGCCGGCGCGACGACGCTGCCGGTGTCGGCGGACCTCGAGAACGGGTACGGCGATGATCCGCGGGACGTGGCCGAGACCGTGCGGCTCGCGATCGGGGCCGGGCTGGCTGGCTGCTCGATCGAGGACTTCACCCGGCACCGCGACGATCCGATCTACGAGATGTCCCTGGCCGTCGATCGGATCGCGGCCGCGGCCGAGGCCGCGCACGCCGACCCCCGGTCGCTGGTGCTTACCGCGCGGGCCGAGAGCCACTTGCACGGCGGTGACGACCTTGCCGACACCATCACGCGGCTGCAGCGCTACGCCGAGGCTGGCGCCGACGTCGTCTACGCTCCCGGGCTGAGCCGGTCCGAGGACATCCGCGCCGTTGTCGAGTCGGTGGACCGGCCGGTCAACGTGCTGACGTGGCCCGACGCTCCTTCCGTGTCCCAGCTCGCCGAGCTCGGCGTGGCCCGGATCTCGGTCGGCGGCGCGTTCGCCTACGCGGCCCTCGGAGCGCTGGCCGAGGCGGCGCGGGAATTGCGGACCGCGGGAACCTACGGCTATCTGCGAGGCGCCGCCGCCGGGCGGCAGGCGGCCGGCACCGCCTTCTCGGCCTGAGCCGGCTGCGCTGCTGCCTGGTGGCTCAGGAGGGCAACCGGAATCTCACGAACAGGGCGCGGTGGTCGCTGCCGACCATCGGGTGGACGGACGAGGCGAGCACCTCGCAGCGCGGGTCCAGCAGCACATGGTCGAAGGCGAGCAGGGGCGGGCGGCCGCGCGGCTCCGGGCCCCAGGTGGGGACCAGTCCTTTGCCGAGCCGGCCGGCCGCGTCGACGTGGCCGAGCCGCAACAGCCTCCTGAACTGGGCGTGATCCGGGGTGGCGTTGAAGTCGCCGGCCAGCACGACCGGCGGGTCGCCAGGCGGCGGCAACGCGGCCAGTTCGCCGCGCCAGCGCGGAGCAGACGGCAGCGACCAGGGCGGCATCGGCGGATGCGGGTGCACGCAGACCAGCTGGACCGACCGGCCGTCCGGCAACTCGAGTCGCGCCGTCGGCTGCGAGGCGTAGCTGGGCCCGATGGTCAGGCCCTCACGGAGGGGGTAGGTGGCGTAGATCGCGCTGCCGCGATAGCGGTAGCCCTCGATATCCAGCATCTCGTGCTGCAGCAGATCGCTCAGCCCGGCACGCTTCAGCCGCCCGGCCGCTTCGTCGGTGATCTCCTGGAGGAACAGGACGTCGGCCCCGGTCCGCCGCACCAGCTCAACAAGCTCGGGCCCGGCCGCACCGCCGGCCAGCAGGTTGACGGTGAGCACGCTCAGGACGGGGCCGCCGGCGGCAGGCTGGCGACGGGGAATCGCCCGGGGGGCCACGACGCCGGCCATGGCGGCCGCGGCGACCGCGGCCGTCGCCGACGGCCCCTTGCCGCGCAGCGAGAGCGAGGCCAGCGCGGCCGCCGCAGCGGCGTGCGGGGTGAGCGCGAGCAGTGGCACGGCCACTCGCTCGACCGGACGAAAGCGGTCAGCGGCCGCCAGCCGGGCCACGGCCCAGCCGGCGGCGCAGCCGGCAACGGCCCATTCCAGGCGCGGGGAAAGCATTGCCTCATACTGGCACGCGCGCAGCCCTGATTGCGCCGCTGACCCGCATCGGCCGCGTGCGAAGGGCGTCACCGGTCAGGGCGTCGGGCGAGCCGGCGCGGCCGGCCGGCCCGGCGGCGCCGGGACCTGGGGATGCAGGCTGGAGTAGTACGGCAGGAGGTGGACGTCTCCCGGGTGCGGAGGCGCCTGCGGCGCGGCGGCCTGGTCGTTGGGCAGGCCGATCACGGCCAGGACCAGGAGCACACCCGCAGATCCTGCCATGACATCGCGCAGGAACTCGTTCCTCATGTTCTCTGTAACTTCTGGGCCTGGTCAGAAGTGCCAGAGCGGGCCGCACCACGTCGGCCTGGCATTCCTCGCCGGCTGACGCGCCCAGCGGCGACACTCTGCGGGGTAAGTGTTGCTTTCGGCGCTAGGCTCGGTCACGATGCGACGGCGAGCGCGGCATGGATGATCGGCTGACCGGCCGACAGGTGCCAGACGACACAACCGATGATGATCCCCCGCGCGTCGCCATAGTCGGCGACGGCGCAGCTGACGCGGCCGCCGGCGATGAGCAGGCGGGCGCCGCGGCCGGCCAGGCGGGCGCAGCGGCCCGCGCGAATCCGGGTGGCAGCGACACCGGTGCCCCGGCAAAGCCCGTCGATGACGCGTCGGGCGGCCCGGCGGCGGACCCTGAAGAGTCCGCCAGCGGCGCAGACGACGCTACCCCCGGCAAGTCGCGTTCGCATCGGTCCCTGTGGCGCGAGCTGCCGGTGCTGGTCGTGCTCGCGCTCGTGATCGCGCTGCTCATAAAGACCTTCGTGGTTCAGGCGTTCTTCATCCCGAGCGGGTCCATGGAGAACACCCTGGAGATCAACGACAAGATCCTGGTCAACAAGCTCGTCTACCACTTCAGGAGCATTCAGCCGGGCGACATCATCGTGTTCGACGGCGCGGGCTCATGGAACCCGGCACCGCCGCCGTCCCGGCCGAGTTCCAACCCGATCGTCCGGGCCTACGACGCCACGCTCGACCCGCTGTTCCACTCGATCGTCGGCGTGTTCGGGACCGCGCCCGGGCAGACCGATTACATCAAGCGCGTCATCGGAGTCCCTGGCGACAAGGTGTTCTGCTGCAATGCACAGGGCCTGGTGACGATCAACGGCGTGCCGCTGCAGGAGCGGTCCTACCTCTTTCCGGGTGAGGCGCCGAGCGACGCGCCGGCCGGGTACTCGGGCCGGTTCAACATCACCGTCCCGCCCGGGCGGCTCTGGGTGATGGGCGACAACCGGGCAGTCTCGGACGACTCGCGCCTGCGTCAGAACGACCCCGGTCATGGCACAGTCCCGGAGAACGAGGTCATCGGGCGCGCGTTCATGATCGTCTGGCCGCCAAGTCGCTGGCGGATACTCGGGATCCCCTCGACGTTCCTGCAGCACGGGATCACGGCATCGGCGGCGGCCGCACCCCTGCTCCCGCTCGCCTCCGGCTTCGCCTTCGCGGTGCCCCTGACGTGGGTGCAGCGCCGCCTCCGCGGCCGGCTGCGCCGGCGAACCCGGGCACCAGGCGGCTGAGGGCGTCAGGGACTGATCAGGCGTCAGGGACTGACCGGCGTCGGGTGCCGGGGCTGGTATACCGCCAGCTCGCTGCCGTCCGGCAGACGTATCGCGGACAGCAGACCCCACCCCTGGTCCGAGACGTCGCGGACCACCTCCACGCCCTTCGCGGCCAACTCGGCCAGCGTGCCGCGGATGTCATCGCACATCAGGTACAGCTCGTGATGGCCGTTCCCGTCCGTGGGATGAACGGCGAGCTCGGCCGGCGGCAGCGCGAAGATCAACCAGCCACCGCCTGCGTCGACCGATGACAGATCCAGCACGTCGCGGAAGAACGCACGGACCTTGTCCGCGTCGGGCGAGAATATGATCGCGTGCAGGCCGTTTATCATTCAGCAAGCGTACGTCGCGGCCGTCTCGGTCGCCGATGATCAACCGTGGTGGTACCGATAGCCGACTAATTGAACGCCTATCGGTACCACCATAAGCTCTTGTCGGCGTGGACAATGGGCCGCCGAGGCTAGAAAGACCGCGCGCCTAATGCGCGATCCGGTTCGGCCGCAGCGCCGGCCACTCCCGCCCGGGGCCAATCCGCGCCCGATGCGATCCGCGCCGATCCCCGGCCCGCCCGGCCAGCGCTGAGCCGACGCCATACTCCGCACGGCGCCGGGGGGCGCTCGCGCTCGGCGACACACGGCGGGTGCCCACGCCCGGCGTCGCGTCGCGGCGTCTCGCAACGCTCCGCCCGGACCCCGGATTCGTGCGCGACGGCCGACGGCGCTCCGGCCCAAGCCACGCGCGGGCCGATGACCATGGCGACGTCGCCGCCGATCTGACGCCGGATCAAAGGCAGCACATCGGACGCCCGAAAGGGTCAGCGCGCCGCCCGGCCGAGGGTACGGAACGGCGGCGGCAGAACCCCGGAATGGCCGCGGCCCGCTGCCGCAAACACCCGGGTGAGGAAGCACGCTGCGGCAGCCGCCGAGGTCGGCGACCTCGTGGCCGATGATCACGCCGGGCGAAGGGCCGCGACAAACCAGTTCACAGTAGCACGAACGTGTGTTCTAATGAAGAAGGCTTCACAGCGTGTTCGTAAGTGTGTTCTAATTAGGTGCATGTCCCTGGTAACTTGTTCTTGCAGGTCACGGTCACACGGTGCGTCGGCCGTGCCCTTCGGACCCAGTTTGCGGCGCTCGGGCGCCGCACGCAACCGGCCGGGCTGTCGACATAGGTTCGCGGTCGCGCCGGCATCCGCGGTGGCCGGACCGCGTGTGCCCGCGGTCGCGTGGCCGCAGCGGCACGCGGTGGTTTGGCGGCGGGCTTCGGCCGCCGTTCGGTATCGGTCCAGATTGGCCGGGCACCAGGTTTCGGCGTCAGTTCGGTACCGGTCCGTAATGGCCCGGCAGCGGGTTTCGGCCACGGGTCGGTACCGGAACGCATTGGCCCGGCAGCGGGTTTCGGTCGCACGTCAGCACCGGACCACGCTCGTCATCCGGATCCTGTCCGGGCACGGGCCGCGCGCCGGGCCGGCCACGATCGGGACCGCGACCGCCCGATCGCCAAGATCCTTACGCGAGCACGGGGAGCGCCGCAGCGACCTGAGGCAGTCCACCGCCGACCGGGGGCGGGAGTTGTCCTCGATCGCCGCTCGCGCGCCGTGCTGACCGCAGACCAACCCCACAGGCAGCCCTAGCAACGGGCCGGCAGGCCCGGATCTGCCTGGCCCAGGCCCCTGCCAGGAGGTGACAGCATGAAAACCGGACCCGAATTTTCTGTCGGCCGCGATGGTGAGCGTCTGGCCGACCTGAAGAGCAAGACGGCCGAACTCGAGCGCGAGCTTGATGACGTCCGGCTGCTGCTAAAAAGCGAGCTCGAACACGGCTACATTGGCGCGACTTTCCACCACGACCACGCTACGTCGCGTGAATCGCGCCGGGAGGCGCTTATAAACCTGGGGCGGCACAATTCCCCCGGCCGGAAGCTCTCGCGCCTGCATGTCATCGCCATCGGAGCGGCCGCCGCCGGCGCGCTCATCGCGATCCTGGTGATCGCACTGTCCGGCTCGGGCGCGTCATGGCCGGCCAGCGTCGCCACCGTGCAGAACGAGATCAGCAAGGCCTGCCAGAACCCCGACGTCAAGTCCGAGCCCGGGCAGGTTGACTTCGCCTGTGCCCAGGGCACGCGCCAGATCCTGTGGGTGTTCGCGCTCATGACCAGCGGTGACAAGCCGGACTACGACGATCCGGCCACGGGGAGGCTCGGGATCGAGCCGATCACGCCGACCCAGGGCGGCCAGCTCGCCTGGTCGCTGAACCTGCACCATCCCTACAACCCGTTCAACCCGATTGACAGCCTGCAGGTGGCGGCCCGCGCGATTAACAGCATCATCGGCGGCGGCACAGTAACCGGGACCAACGGCAGTTCGCAGGTGCAACCGGGGCTCGAGGGCACCGCCGCGAACTGCCTTCGTTACACCGGTTCCGCCGCCCTCACGTCCCGGTCCGGCTTCCCGAGCATCTGCGCCCAGCCGTTGTCCGGCGTGGCCGGGCAGGGTGCCCTCGTGGCCGACGTCTACCAGAAGTGGATCGTTGGCGCTACGCCGAAGCAGGCGCAGAACGCTGCGGTTCTCTACGAGAACGCGAACAATCCCGGCGACCCCGAGGTGCAGGCCATTCTCCGGCACCTTCCCGGCATCAAGCAGTGACGTGATCTAGGAACTCGACAGCAGTTCCGCTCCGGGCCAGGACTCCAGTGCGATCAAGGAAAGGGAGGTGAGCCTGTGATTTCCGCGAGCAAACCCCTATGGCAGCAGGTCACCGCGCTGGTGAGTCTGGGTGCGAGCGGGACGATAACGGGGTTCTCCTTCGTCCCGGCCGCGTCGGCGGACCTGACGTCGCCGACCAGCATGCCGATCCGGCTCATGGCGCTCGAACGCTCGGCGCGGGCGGCGCCTGCCGACAATGCGACGTTGCGGTCGGCGATCGTGAACGTCGCGAACTACTACCTGCGGATGGCGCAGGGCAAGACCCCGGCCGAGATGGAAGCGATCATCTGGCAGCACGACAGCGTGAACGGCGTCGATCACGGTGCGTCGTGTGCCGCGTTCGCCAGCCTGACCCTGGAACTCGCGTCCCACGTGGTCGGGCAGCAAAGCTGGGTGACCGGCGGCACCACGTACCCGTGGCCGCTGCACAAATGGGCCGACGTGCGCGTCGATCCGAATCCGGACTCGCCGAACATCATCTCGGTGCTCCAGGACGCGCAGGCGCACGGGCGCTGGCACCCGCTCGGCGACGGTTATGACCCGCAGCCTGGCGACTGGGTGTTGTTCGACGGCCACGTCGAGGTCGTCACCAAGTATGCCGACGGGGTGCTGGACACCATCGGCGGCGATTCACTGCCCAACTTCTCGGTCAACGCCCATCAATACAGCGGCTCCCTGTTGGCGTACGGCATTGCCGGGTTCGTCAACAACGGCTACCTGCCTCCGGCCGCGACCGCCCAGGCCGGCAACGGGCACGGCGGCGTCCACCACGAACCCGGCCAGGCCTCCCCGGCCGGGCAGGCGGTTTCCGGTCCGCCAGCCGCCCGGGCGGCTTCCGGGGCGCCGACCACCGATGCGGCCGGCCCGGCGATCCCGGGGACGCCGGGCAATGCGCCCGCCGTCCGCGCGGCGCCCGCCGGCCGGGCGACCGTGCCGGCCACCCCGGCCTCGGCCGCCAAGGACGCCACGGCGGCCATCCCCGGCATCGCGACGACGACGACCAGCCCGAGCGATGCGGGCACGGCGCACAGACGTCACCCGATGCGGGCCGGCCGGCCCGCCACGGCGGCCGCCGCGCCGGCGACACGGCACCCGACCAGCCACGGGGAGCGCGACGACTCTGGTGTGATTGCAGGGACGTCGTCCGGCCAGGCCGACCCGCTACCGCGAAGCAGCGCGACCGTGCCTGGCATGAGCGGCGCCGGCCCGGCCGGCTCCGGTTCAGCGGCTGCGTCAGCGCCGAGTGCGGCCAGCGCGTCCGCGATCCCGGGACTGCCCGGGAGCAGCCCGGCGGCGGCCCCGGCTCAGCGGCACGCCGCGGCGCCAGCGGCCGCGCCCAGCGCCTCGGCCGCATCGGCGACCAGCTCCCAGCAGACGTTCATCGACGACGTGGCGCCCGGCGCGATGGCCACGCAGCGACGGTACGGCGTGCCCGCGGCTGTGACCATCGCGCAGGCCATTGACGAGTCCGGCTGGGGCCGGAGCGCACTGTCAGTGAACGGTCACAACCTGTTCGGGATCAAGGGCACGGGGCCGGCCGGCAGCGAGTTGATGTCGACGCAGGAGTACGAGAACGGCCAGTGGGTGACGACCCAGGCGCCGTTCCGGGCGTACCACAACTTCGCCGAGAGCATCGAGGATCACGGCGAGCTGCTCGCCACGAGCGGTTACTACACGCAGGCCATGGCCAGCCGGGGAAACCCGGACGCGTTCGCGAACGCCCTCACCGGGGTCTACGCCACCGATCCGCAGTACGGCCAGGACCTCATCCAGATCATGCAGCAGTTCGATCTGTACCGCTACGACGTTGCCGGGGCGCACGCCTCCGGCACGCCCGCGGCGAGCCAGTCGTCGCACCGGCCGGCCGCGAAGACGGCGCGGTCTGGAGGGCCGGGGAGCGGATCGGGGACGGCGACCGGAACCAGGCCCGCGCCACAGCCGACGCGGACGCCGGAGCCGGCCCACACGCCACAGCCGGAACCCAGCTCCCAGCCGACGCAGACACCGGAGCCGGAACCCACCTCTCAGCCGCCGACCCACACGCCGGAGCCGGCACCCACCTCCCAGCCGACGCAGACGACGCAACCGACAGCCATCTCGCCCCCGACGCACACGCGGCAGCCCGAACCGACCCCCCGGCCCGCCCGCACCCGGCACCCTGCGCGGACACCGCGTCCGACGCCGCCGGTCACGGCACCCGGCAGCGACTCCAGCGGAACGGATGCGACGCCGGACGTGCCAGGGCTCATCCCGGCTGCGCCGGAGCCGAAGCAGGCTGCCGCCGTAACCACCGCGGATCCCGTAACGCTCTCGTTCTCGTATCAGCACCTGTCGGCCGCGATGCCCGCCAGCGCGAGCCGGGCCACGGTCGCCGACGTGGCGCGGTCGGCGGTCACGCCGGCGGTGCCCGCGGCCACGACGGTCCGGGCATCGGTCGCGGACGCGATGCGGTCGGTCGCGACTCCTGTCACCGCCGAGGGCCGTCCGGCGCAGGCGGTCGCCCACGACGCGACGATCCGGGACGCGGCGTCCCGCGAGGCGGCGGCCCGCGAGGCGCCGGCCCAGACTGCGGCGGCACCGTCCGCCGCTCGCCCTGCCGCCAGCGCCGTCCGGGCCGTCCGCGTCCGCACCGCCCGCGCCGCACCGCCGCGCCCGGTGTTCTACCACCCGCACCTGCCGGCCGCGGTCAAGGAGGCATTCGTCGGCGTGGCCAAGGTGCCGATCATCGGGATGGAGCTGGTCTACCGCGACGTCGCCGGGCACATCGGGATTCCCTGGCAACTGCTCGCCGCGTGCGACTGGATGCAGTGCCAGGCCCGGCCACGCTTCTCGCCGGTGCACGGCGAGAAGCTCGGCTCGGTCAACGCCGACGGCATGGTCTACCGGACGAAGTCCGAGGCGCTCGAGCAGTGCGCGTACGACCTCGTCGAGCTGACCGAGGAGATCTACGGGATCGACATCACGGACCGGCCGTATCTGTCCGTCACCGACCTGGCCAATGCCTTCGCCGCATTCCGCTGGGGCGGATTGCTCAAGCTGCACAACACCTCCGCCATGGAATTCCCGTATTCCGTAGCGGGCCTCACCACCCAGCTCATGAACATGCGCTGGCCCAATATCGACGAGTCGAAGACGCCGGACAAGCCGGGCGGACGGTTCCGTAAGCCATTCGGCGCCGTGCCCCTGGTGCTGAGCCTGCAGTATCCGGCGACCGTCTGACCGTCCCGCGACGCACAGAAAGGTGAACCTCGTGGTTCGTCTCTTCCTCTTGCTGGCCAGCATGCTCACCGTGCGCAGCCAGCGGCCGCCCGCCGCGGCCTGGTATCGCGCGGACGATACGCACGCCAGGACCGATGCCGCGTCCCCGGTGCAGACCGACGGCGGCCTGCTGACCGGCGATGAGGCATGGCCGGCCCAGGACGAGCCGCCGCAGCCGCCGCAGGCGCCGCGGCCGCCGCTCCCACCTCAGCCACCGCGCCCGCAGCCGGTCATCGGCACCGCGCCGTATCCGGTGATTCCCGGGCGTGAGGTTCCGGCGCGGCGCAGGCGGCGCATCCCGGCCCGGGTCAAGTGGCTGGCCGCCGCTGTCGTGGCGGGCCTGATCTTCCGCAAGGCGGTCGCCGCCCTGGTGCTCATGGGGTTGTCCGGCGCGCTGCACCTGGTCGGCGTCGACGTGCACCTGCCGCACGTCAGACTGGCGTGGCCGTGGCAGACCATCAGCGCGGGCACCACCACCAATACCGATATCGGCCCCTGGGTGCTGCAGAAGATCGAGGGAATATCAAAGCCCGCGCTCGGCCGGGAGAACTTCACGTTCTTCTTCACTCACAAGGTGTCCAAGAACATCGGGCCGTGGCCCTGCTGGTACGCGAGCACCTTCTACGCGGTGGGTTATGCCTCCGCGACCGTGGACCTGAACCCGGGACCGTCCTGGTGGACGCCGTCGTCGGGCCACTACCAGCTGCAGGTGCTGAGCAGGCCACAGGGCGGCAAGCCGGGCCACGTCGCGGTCACGATGGTGCTTCCGGGGCCGCAGCTGCCGCAGTCCGTGCACGACGTCACCATCGACAACATCCCGTCGAAGCCGGTCTCGTCCCAGCACAGCTGGACCTATCCCGGTTTCGGGTGCGGCGTGCTGCTGCGGCCGCAGTTCGCCCAGTCGGTGCTCTACGCCCAGGCCCAGCAGATCGCGTACTACAAGGCCACGCACGTCGCGCAGGTCACCCGCCCGCTTGTCGCCTCGGCCGAGACCGAGGCGACGCAGACCATCCAGGACAACTTCGTCCAGCCGACCGTCAACGCGTTCGGCTACACGCTCGACCGGTTCAGCCTCCGCTGGGCGTCCTCGCCCTGAAATTGCCGCCGTAGGAGACGTATCTGCTGGCCGCCCTCCGGCTCCTTATGACCGGAAAGGCACTACGCAGCTCAGCAGAAAGGCCCACGAGATGCCCAACTTCAACGACGCCAAGATCACCAGCCTGTACGTCAGCGAGCGCGGCGCGGTCAAGGACATCGCGGACGACGCACCCAACGCCCCGGCGGGGGGCAAGTTCCGGGTGACCCTGGAGATGGTGGCGGGCGGCGGCGTCGCCGGCAAGTACCACCTCCGCACCACCTGCTCGGACCTGACCGAGACGCAGCACGCCGCCGCGCTGGACCCGGCGGGCGGCTCCCCGCTGAACCCGGCGCCCGGCGCGGCCCTGTTCGAGAACGCTCCGTGGAAGCACGACGGCCTGCACTGGGTGTTCAACGAGTCGGTGAGCATCGACCCGCCGAACCACAAGGGGCACGTCTACCGCTACACCGCGTCCCTGCACAGCGACAACGGACAGATCGTGTCGATCCGGGAGAGCGACCCGTTCATCCTGCTCTGACGCGCCATCGGGAGCTTGCTGGCGCCGGGCCTCCTCGGCCCGGCGCCAGCAAAGGCGCGTGGAGCAGGGGCCGGGGTCGCTGGCGGTAACCCGGCTGGGGCGGCGAGCACGGGTTAGCATCCCCTATGACCCTGCGCATAGCGGTCGTGGGCGGAGGAATCGCCGGGCTGGCCGCCGCCGCCTTCCTGCACCGGGCCGGGCTGCGGGCCACCGTCTACGAGCAGGCCGGCCGGATCAGCGAGGTCGGCGCGGGCCTCGTCGTGGCGCCCAATGCCGTGCGCTTGATCCGCAGGCTCGGTGCGATCGAGCGGTTCGAGAAGGTGGCCGTGCCGCTGGAGACTGGCTGGGAGTTTCGCCGCTGGCAGGACGGCAGGGTCCTGTTCTCCCAGCGCATGGGCGCCGAATGCGAGCGGCTGTACGGCGAGTGGTGCTACACGGCGCACCGGGCCGACCTGCTGGAAATCCTGCTGTCCGCGGTCCCGGACCCCGGCCCGCGGCTCGGCTCGCGCTGCGTCGCGGTAAAGCGAAGCGCCGGCGACGTCGAGCTCGCCTTCGCCGACGGCTCGACCGCCACGGCCGACGTGGTGATCGGCGCCGACGGCACCCACTCGGTGGTGCGCGGCCTGCTGGACCCGGGACCGGCCACGTTCTCGGGCGTCTGCGCCTACCGCTGCCTGATCCCGGCCGGGCGGGCGCCGCGGTTCGCGCTGCGGCCGGCGCAGGCGCTGTGGCTCGGACCGGACCACCACGTCGTGTGCTATCCGATCTCGGCCGGCCGGTACGTCAACCTGGCCGCGTTCGCCCCGGCGCACGACTGGCGGGTCGAGTCGTGGACTGCCGAGGGCAGCGTCGAGGAGCTTCGCGCCGAGTTCGCGGGCTGGGATCCGCAGCTCACGGGCCTGCTGGAGGCGGCGGACCGGACGGGCCGCTGGGCGCTGCTGGATCGCGACCCGCTCCCGCGCTGGACCGACGGCCCGATCGCCGTGACCGGCGACGCGGCCCACCCGATGTTCCCGTTCTTCGCCCAGGGCGCGGCGCAGGCCATCGAGGACGGGGCCGTGCTGGCCGGGTGCCTGGCCGAGGGCGGCGACGACCCGGCGGCCGCCCTGCGCCGGTACGAGGCGCTGCGCAAGCCGCGGACCACCCGGCTGCAGATGGTCAGCCACGCCCGGCTCGCCGTGAACCACCTGCCCGACGGCTCCGACCAGCGCAGCCGGGACGCCCGGCTGGCAGGGGAGGACCCGCTCGCGCACAACGGGTGGATCTACGGGCACGACCCGCAGGACGCCTTCGCGCCCAGATCGGGTTGAGACGGGGCGTAAAAAAAACTAAGGCTCGATCACTGCCTTGACCGGATCACCCACGCGGTCGCGCACCACGCGCAGGGCGGTGGTGATCTCCTCCAACGCGAACCGGTGCGTCACCATCTCGGCGCAGCGGAGCTTGCCCTGGGCGGCCAGGGCGACCGCGCGCTTGACGTTGTTGCCGCCCTCGCCGCGCGAGGTGTGAATCGTGATGTCGCCCCGGACCACCGCGCTGAGGTCGAGGCTCACCCGGCCGGGGTAGAACGCCACGACGACGATCTTGCCGCCGCGCTTGGTGACCTCGGCGCACTGCTGCGGCGCCTCCAGCGCGCCGGAGCACTCGATGGTCACGTCGGCCCCGGCGCCCCCGGTCCTCGCCAGGACGGCCGCGACGGGATCGGTCTCCCGCGCGTTGACGACGTGATCGGCTCCGAGCCGGCGGCCGAGTTCGAGCCGGGACGGGCGGGTGCCGACCAGGATGACCTGCCCCGCGCCGAGCGCCTTGGATACCTGGACGGTCGTGAGCCCGACCGGCCCGGGCCCGAACACCGCGATGTCGAGCCCGGCCACGAAGCCGCCGGCCACATCCAGCCCGTACAGCCCGGTGCCCGCCGTGGTGATCAGCACGCCGTCTTCGAAGGACAGCGGCGGGGGCAGGGCGTACAGGGATCCGACGTGGTGCACCGCGTACTGCGCGAAGCCGCCGTCCGCGGTCATCCCGGTGGCGCGGTGCCCCTTGCCCGGGTTGCCGTAGTTGAGGCACGCGGTGTACCTGCCGGTCAGGCAGTTGTCACACCGGCCGCAGCCCCGGTGCGCCTCGATGCAGACGCGGTCGCCGATCGCGAACTCGTCCACGCCGGCGCCGAGCGCCGCGACCGTGCCGGTCCACTCGTGACCGGGCGTGAACTCGCCGAACGGCGGCGTCTGCGGGAAGTGCCCGTCGAAGATCTTCAGGTCGGTCCCGCACATCCCGCACATCGCCACGCGGACCAGCACCTCGCCGGGGCCGGGCCGCGGCACCGGGCGGTCGACCACGCGCATGTCGCCCGGCCCGAACAGCACCGCGGCGCGCATGACCTTCGGTAAGCCGCCCGCCGCGTCGCTGATCAGGAGACTCCCTCCAGCTGGTCCGGCGCCCCCTTCAGGGCATCGAGGAAGCTGGCCGCCCAGTGGGCGACGTCGTTCTCGCGGACCCGCCGGCGCATCGACCGCATCCGGCGCCGCGCCTCGGCAGGCGAGATCGAGGCCGCGCGCTCGATCCCGTCCTTGAGCCCCTCGATGTCGTGCGGGTTGACCAGGAACGCGCCGGCCAGCTCGTCGGACGCGCCGGTGAACTCGCTGAGCACGAGCGCGCCGCGCTCATCGGTGCGGGAGGCGACGAACTCCTTGGCCACCAGGTTCATCCCGTCGCGCAGCGAGGTCACCAGCATCACGTCGGCGGCGAGATAGAGCGCGGCCATCTCCTCCCGCGGGAAGGACTGGTGCAGGTAGTCCACGGGCGGGCTGCCCAGCGCGCCGAGCTCACCGTGCTGCCCGTTGATCCGGCCGACCGTGGTCTCGACCTCCTCCCGCAGCACCCGGTAGTGCTCGACGCGCTCCCGGCTCGGGCTGGCCACCAGGATGAACACCGTCCCGGGGAAGCTCAGGCGTCCCTCGTCGAGCAACTCGCCGTACGCGGTGAGGCGGTGCAGGATGCCCTTGGTGTAGTCGAGGCGGTCGACCCCGAGCAGGACCAGTTCCGGATCGCCGAGTCCCTCCCGGATCTCGCTGGCCTGCGCCCGGACGTCCTCGCGGCTGGCCAGCTCGGCGAAGGCCGAGAAATCAATCGAGACCGGGAACGAGCCGGCCCGCACGAGCCGCCGCCCGGTGGGTTCGGGGACCTGGATGAGCGACCCGCGGGTGCTCTTGCCGGTGGCCCGGCGGCAGGCTCGCAGGAAGTTGGCGGTATCGCCCTGGCGCTGGAACCCGAGCAGGTCCGCGCCGAGCAGCCCCTCGATGATCTGGCGGCGCCACGGGAGCTGCGCGAAGATCTCGTACCCGGGGAACGGTATGTGGTTGAAGAAGCCGATCCGCACGTCGCTGCGCATGGCCCGGAGCATCCCCGGGACCAGCTGGAGCTGGTAGTCGTTCACCCATACGGTCGCGCCGAGCGCGGCCTGCCGGGCCACGGCACGGGCGAACCGGCGGTTGACCGTCACGTAGGCGTCCCACCACGGGCGGCGGAACACCGGCGGGACGATCACGTCGTGATAGAGCGGCCACAGGGTGGCGTTGCAGAAGCCCTCGTAGAAGTCGCTGACCTCGTCCTCGGAGAGGCCGACGCTGACCAGGTGCATGCCGCCGGCGTCGAAAGGCTCCGGCGCCGGGCCCGCAGAGCCCGGCCAGCCGACCCACGCTCCGTTCGCGGCGCGCATGACCGGCTCGAGCGCGGTGACCAGTCCGCCCGGGCTGCGCCGCCACTCGCTCTCGCCGTCATCGGGCTCGTCCACCCGGTCGACCGGCAGCCGGCTCGCGGCCACCACAAACCCGTATTCGCCGGGCGGCGATCCTGGATCGTCGCTGTCGGCAGCCCCGTTCTTGGTCGCGGACACCGATCAACAGTATCCCGTGCCCGCTGGGGCTTACCGGCCGCGTGATCGGTTACGAGATCGGTGATGTGATCGGCTACATCATCGGCCCGGCCGGTGCGGGGGACGGGACGCGCCCGTCCCCCGCGCTACGGCCGGTGCCTGAGGATGCTCGCCTGCCTCAGGGATCCGGGTGCCTCAGGATCCGGTGATCAGCTCCGCCAGCTTCGGCGTGCCGATCCCGGTGGCCAGGTCGTAGCCCGGTGTGGTCGGGAACAGGCCGTTGTTGACGGTGTGCTGGCCGATGCCGGTGATGTCGTGGAAGTACCGGCTCGGGTCCAAGTTGTACAGCAGGTACACCAGCGGGTTGAAGTTGCCGGTGCGGTGGCCCTGGTAGCTGTCGCGGTCGGCCGCGAGAGCGCCCCAGAACGGCGACGACAGGCTGGTCCCGCCGATGCCGAACCAGCCCGGCACCAGCTCGATGCTGCCCAGCGTGGCGCACACGCTGTTCGGCGTGTTGGCGTTGCCGGTGCAGTACTCGCTGTACGGCGTGAACTGGTCGGCTCCGGCCGAGATGTCGGGCACCTCACGGCACGGCGTTCCCTTCGCGGCCAGCGCGCAGTTCGTCGAGCCGTTACCGAACGTGGTGAACTTGTTGTTGATGCCCGGACCCTGCTGGTAGAACGGACGGCCCCACAGCGAGCTGGTCCCGCCGCCGCCAGCGCCGGTGGTGTTGCACCAGAACAGGCCGGTCTGGCCGCCCTCGTCGCTGCTGGTGTCGCAGAGCTGGTCGACGTTCCAGACGCTCTCCACGCCCGCCGGGTAGGACGGGTGCGGGTTGGTGCCCGGGTTGAAGTTCTGCCAGGACGTGCCGCCAGCGCTGGTCACCCAGGGCTGTGACGCCGGGTCGTCCACGGCCGCGGCGGTCGTGCCCGTCGCGTCGAGGCAGTCGAACGCGCCGTCGTCGCCGGCCGACGCGAAGATGCTCTGCCCCTGCGCCGCCATCTGCTCGAAGACCACGTTCTCGGCCTGGGCCATGGCCGCGCCCTCGGCCGCCTCGCACTCGCCCCAGCTCGTGCTGATCGTCGACGCCACGTCCTGGTTAGCGATCTTGGTGTACTCGTCGAGCTCGGTCTGGCCGGTCTCGTCGTTCGGCGCGTTGTAGACGATGAGGTGGCTGACGTCGGGCGCGATGGTCAGCTGCTGCTCGATGTCCGCGTCGACCTCGATGTCACCGGCGTAGCCCTCGAACGAGGGCGGGCAGGTGTCGCCTACCGGGCAGTGCACGTTCAGCGGGCCGCCGTCCACGTTGACGTTGCTCAGCGGCGGCGTGTAGTTCTTCCCGTAGTAGTGGTGCGCCCAGGTGCTGATGTCGGACGACAGGTAGGCGGACAGCTCGAACACGGCCGTGGTGCCGCCAGCGCCCTCGCCCCTCGGGCCGACGTTCGGGGCGCCGTAGAGGGAGTTGGTCTGCGACGGGGTCAGGCCACTGCAGCCCGGGCCGCCGCCGTAGCCGAGCGGCGGGTTGCCGCCGTCGACGTAGATGTCGACCAGCTGCGACACCGTCGGGTAGGGCGTCTCGCAGCTGGCGTTCGACGACGCCGACCCCTTGGCCGAGCCGCGCGCCGGCTTGTCCGGCACGACCATGTCCTGCGCGCGGACGGTGTTGGCCAGGCCGATCACGCCGATCACGCCGGACGCGAGCGAGGCCGGCACCCGCACGGCGGACGAGTTCGCGAAGAACCTCACGCCGCGCGTGCCGTTGTAGGTGTGCAGCGAGGTCTGGAAGGCGGCGGAAACCTGCCGGCTCGAGCCGACGGCGCTCACCAGGAACGGCGACGACGAGGCCCCGACCTTCAGGCCCTGCCGCCGGAGATAACTCGCGACCGCCGAGCGGGTGGCCGCCTTCGGGGCGAAGCGCGCGTCAAACTGGCCCTTCGCCAGCCAGCGCTCGTATGTCCCGCTGCCCTTGGTGTACTGGGCGCGCAGCAGGGAGTTCAGCGCTGACGCATTGCGGGGCGCCAGCGCCACCTCGATCGACATGCGCGAGCTGCTGTAGCTCCCGGTCGCATGGTCGGTGGTGGCGGTCGCGCTGCCGCTGAGCGCGACGAAGCGCGGCGCGGACGCCGCGGGGGACGCCATCGCCGAGCTCGCAAAAGCGCCGGTCATCGCGCTCATCGCCAATCCGAGAACGGCGATGAAGCCGACGCGCATCGGACGTCTGGTCAATCTCATGCAAGCCCTCCTTGGCCTTCATGACGGTCCTGCCTGCGTCCGGCCCAGCAGCCGACGCGCTGGCGGCCCGTGCTCGGGGCTGGCGCCCGGCCAGCGAAGGAGCATGCAGCCATCGGTCACGGAGCGCGGCCCCGTGATGTCGGACCGGAGGGATATCCGGCCTAAGCCTGATTGAGACGCGATAGGCGTGTCAAGAAGCGAAAAGAATGCTTAAATCGCAAGAATGTCGCAATCCGAGAGCGGCGTCTGAGGGCAGTCACCAGCAGCGACCGCGGTGAGCGGCCGCTGCGATGGTGAGAAAGCGGGGCCGGCTACGGCGTCCGGTTGCCGTCTATCTGGTCGAAATCGCCCACGCCGTTGTTGCTGCCGCCGCCGCCGGACCATTGCCAGGCCAGCGCGTACTTGGAACCGCTGGTCACCCCGCCGAAGAACCGCGCGCACGTCGACGAGGCGCTGCCGGACAGGCACCACTGCACCGGCGGGTGGGCGAGGCTGCTGGTGAACGACTCATACGTCCACTCGTAGGTGGTCGGTATGGACGCGGACGAGCCGGTGCCGAAGATCTGGGCCCAGATGTCGGGGGCTGAGTACACGCCGACCTTGAACGACGAGTGCGCGGTCACGTAGGCGGCGAACCCGTTGAAGTCCGCCCGGTCCACGTCGGCCGGCACGGACGAGATGCGCACCACGCTGCTGCACGGCGAGGTGTACACGGAGTTCCAGCCGTTGTCCGGGGCCGGCGTGTAATCGGACGGCCCGCCGGGCAGTTCGATGTCCGCCCACATCACCGGGTACGTGATGTGCTGCTTGGCGGCGTCCGCCAGGGCCCGCCCGGCCTGCGCCTCGCCCCAGTCGTAGGCCTCCGTGGTGGTGCCGTTGTAGTGCGGATCGACCCCGGGACCGCCCATGAAGTAGTACACCCCGGTGCCGACGCCCTGGTGCAGGGCGAAGTTGGCGTTGGCCTTCGCGGCGTTCGCCGCCGACCAGACAAGGATCTTGTGGCAGTTCTCGAGGTTCGCCCAGTTGCCGGTCATCCCGATGTACCCGCCGTAGGCGCCGCCGATCACCGGCTCGGAGTACGGCGCGGACCCGTTGAGCGTGACCGCGCGGCTGTCGGTCCCGTACCAGAAGCCCGACGGCTTGTCCCCCGCCCCGGCCGGGACGGCGGCCACCGCCGCGGACACCGCCGCGATCAGGGCCGCGGCGACGGCGACCACGCCCGCCCTGCGCCCGGCCCGCCCGGACAGCGCCATCCGCCCGGCCCGTCGTGTCCACCCGAACCTCTGCCCTGCCATGTGCCACCGCCCTTGTCGCACCAGTCCCCGGCCCCCACACAAAGTGATCAGCTCACACGGATTCGTGGTTTCACCACCATATGTCCGTCATAGACGTAAGCGGGCCGCGTGCGGTTGCGCACGCCGGGCACGGCCAGCAGCCCGAGGGCCGGCAGCACCATCAGCAGGCCGGACGGGGCCAGCGCGGGCCGCGCCGAAGCAGGCCGCGCCGGGCAGTGCCCAGCGCATCAGACCATTTTTTTGAACGCCCCGGCTCCGAGCCAGCCGGGTCCCGCCAGCGGCCGGTCATGGCGCGGCAGACCGGGCGAGCGTGTCCACCACGACCGCGGAAGCGTCGTCCCGCCCACCGCGATCCCGGGCCAGGCGCAGCAACTCGGCCACGGCCTCGCCGCTCTGGCGAGCCTGCGCCAGCGCCGCGGTGATCTCCTGGTCGCCGAGCCCGGCGGTCAGCCCGTCGGTGCACAGCAGCACCCTGTCGCCGGGCTCGTAGCGGACCCGGGTCAGGCTGGGCTCCACATCGGGTCCGGGCCCCAGTGCCCGGGTGAGCAGCGCCCGCCGCGGATCGGCCCGCGCCTCCTGCTCGCTCAGCGCGCCAGCCCGCACCAGGCAGGCGACCAGCGTGTCGTCGCGGGTGAGCTGACGCGCGGCGCCGCCGGACACCAGGTAGGCGCGCGAGTCGCCCACGCTGGCGACGGTGACGGCCGGGTCGTCGCCCGGGCTGATCCAGGCGGCGGTCAGCGTGCTGCCCATCGTCGGCTCGGCGGCGTCCTGCGCCTGGCGCCATACCGCCCGCCCGGCGGCCCGGCACGCCTCGGCGATCGAACCGGCGGTCCGGCCGCCGGCGGCGAAGCTCGCCTGGAACACCTCCACCGCGAGCACGCTCGCGATCTCGCCCCCCTCGCCCAGGCCGTCGGCCACCGCGAAGACGCCGTCGCCCGCCAGCACCGCGTCCTGGTTGACGGCCCGCCCGCTCCCCGCCTCGCTGCCCGATGCAGCGGTCAGCTGATCAGCCAGCTGACCGGTCGGCTGGCCGGAGGTCTCGCGGCCGCCGAAGGTCCGCCGGACATCGGCGAGCGCCTGGCGGCGCGTCGCGGCCTCGGCGTCGAGGTCTCGCTCCCACCGGTCCAGCAGCTCGGTCGTGGGCCGGTCAAGGAACCTGGCGATGTCCCGCAGCGGCGTCCCAGCCCGGCGCAGCAGCGCGATCGTCTGCGCCCGCGGCACCTGGTCCGGCGCGTAGTACCGGTAACCGGAGCCGCGGTCCACGGCCGCCGGCTGCAGCAGCCCGTCGGCCGCGTAGGTGCGCAGCACCTTCGCTGACAGCCCGCACGCCTGCGAGAACTCGCCGATCGTGAATAGCTCGTCCACGGCTCGAGCATGGACTATGCCCGTAGGACAAGGTCAACTTCGCGGGAAGCCCCGCGGGCAGGCGTTCCGCGCGGGCTCAGGGCGTGCGCCTCAGGGCGTGGGCCTCAGGCGGCGTGCGCCTCAGAACGTGCGCCTCAGGGCGTGCGCCTCAGGGCGTGCGCGGCCGGACGCTGGTCGCCTCGACGGTCTCGATGGAGTCGGCCGTCTCGGAGCGGGTCGCGTCCGACACCTCGGCAGGGGCGTCCGACACCGCCGGAGGCGCGTCCGACACCGCGGGAGGAGCGTCCGAGACCCCGGCCGACGGCCCCTGCGGCGTCCACGGCGGCTGCCTCACGGCGTTGTGCGGCGGGATGAGCATCCAGGCGAACGACGCGATCAGCGCGACGAGGAACGCGCAGTAGATCCAGAACGCCGACGTGAGCCCCGAGTTGATCGTGAGCCCGATCCCGGCCGCCTGGCTCGGCGAGATCCCGAACTGGGTCGGCGACACGGTCTCGCCGACCTGGATCAGCGCCGAGATGGCCTGGGCCGCCATCGGGATGATGGCCCCGGCGAGCAGCGCGGCGCCGAGGCGCAGCGGCCGCCACAGCGCGGCCGCCGCCACGACCGCGACGAGCGCGACCATGACCAGGACGTCGCCGGTGATCACCGCGGCCGGGTTCGAGAACGCGTTGCCCTCGGTCACGGTCTGGCTCAGCCCGGCCGCGTTGCGCAAGGTAAAGCTGTCCCAGGACGGGGCGAAGGCGGCGGCGGTTCCGATCGCGGCCAGCACCAGCATCACGACCGGGCCCATGTCGTCGCTGTGCGGCCTGCCGAAGCCGCCGGCCCGGCGGGTCGCGAACGCCACGGCCGAGCCGGCCGCGCAGCACGCCCAGCCGATCAGGCCGAGCACCAGGCCGGTCCCCATCACGCTGGACCCGTCGGCGATCGCGGTGCCGGCGTCGGCGAAGAAGAGGCCGAGCGTGACGGCGCTCAGGCCCACTCCGAGCAGCGCCCCGATCCGCCAGCGGGCGCCGCCGAGGACGAGAAGGACGGCGCTCGCGGCCCATCCCGCTAGGTAGATAAGGTGCGGCACGAGCTGGTCCGCCTGCGAGGCCAGGCTGGCGCCGGACAGATAGGACGGGAACAGCCCGACGAACCCTACGACGACGCCGACCGCCAGCAGGGCGGCCGCCAAGACGGTACGGCGGTCCCGGCCGAAGATCGGACCCGCCGCGGCCGGCCCGGAGGAGATCACGTCACTGGAGACGGGCCCGCCAGCGCCCTGGCCGGTGAAGCCCGGTCCGCCCGAGGGCCCGGCGAAGCCCGGTCCCCCGGGCGCGGCCGCTCCCGGGGCCACTGCCTGGCCGACCGGCGCGATCGTCCCTGGCGTCTCGATCGAGGTGAACCTGGCCCACGCCGCTGCCCATCCCTCGGGCGTGGCGGGCCACCATTCCAGCGGCTGCGGCTGCGACGACGAGGCAGCCCATATTCCGTAGAAATGCTCGCCTCGCCCGATCTCGTACCCGGCTCCCCGGTAGGAGATCGTCACGTTCTCACGCACGATTCCGTAATCCTTCCTGGTTGGCTCGCCTCGTCGTATGCCGAGCCTAAGAACCCGATCTGTGCGTCGCCTGGATGGTCCCTGAGGCCTTCCTGACCAGCTTGACCAGGCAGCTTACGGGCGGTCCCGGCCGGCGGATCACGCGGGCGCGCTCAGCCGGGCCAGCGCGAAGTCCATGTCGACGATGTAGCTGACGTCAGGGGGATCGCCGGGCCCGGCCGGGCGGAACGGCCGGATCAGCGACCCCTTGACGCCGAAGACCGCGTCGCTTTCAAGGTAAGGGTTCGCCGCGTCGAAGACGTGCGTGGTGACCGCCCGGCAGCCGGGCGCTGAGACGATCGCGTGGATGTGGGCCGCCCGCCAGTGGCTGCGGTTCGTCGCGCGCAGCAGGCCGCCGACCGGGCCGTCGGTGGGAATCGGGTAGCTGGCCGGGCGCGCCGTCCGGAACTCGTACCGCCCGTCCGGCCCGGTCGTGAACACGCCGCGCAGGTTGAACGCGGGCTGGTCGGGGTCCTGGGTGTCGTACAACCCGTGGCCGCTGGCCTGCCAGACGTCCAGGACCGCGCCGTCCAGCGGCTCGCCCGCCACGTCCGTCACCCGGCCCCGGACCAGGGTGGGCTCGCCGTCCTGCGGCCGGCCGATGTGCTCGCCCATCGGGCGCCTCGGCGCCCCGGCGACGTAGAACGGCCCGAGCACGGTGGACTCGGTGGCGCCCGCCTCGGCGTTGATGACGTCGACCAGCGACGACAGGCCGAGGACATCCGACAGCAGCACGAACTCCTGCCGCCGCTCGTCGCACTTCTGCCCGACCGCGGTGAGGAACTGCAGGCCGGTCATCCACTCCTGCCCGGTCAGCCCGGTCTCGACCGCGAACGCGTGCAGGTGCGTGATCAGGGCGGAGACCAGCTCTCGCAGCCGCGCGTCCGGGGTGCCCCCGAACGCCTTCAGGACGTCATCGGTCAGTTCGGCCGGGGTCATGGTGCTCATGCATCGGTCTCCAGGCGGCGGCCGGGCGGCGGGTAGCCACGCAGTCTATCCCGGGGGCCGCTCGAAGGGGGCGCCGTGGCTGGGGACGATGAGCGCGGGGGCAAGGGCGATCAGTCGGGCACGGGAGAGCTCGAGCTGTTGCTGGTCCTCGGCCAGCGGATCGATGACCGGGCCGTCGGCGGACCACCACAGGTGGGTGCAGGCGGTCAGCCCCGCCTCGGTCGTGACCAGCGTCGTGATGTCCTGCGCGGTGTGACCGGGCGTGGCCATCAACCGCACCGATGGCGACAGCTCAAACCCGTCCGCTGGGCGGTCGGTCCAGGTGTCGCCCTGGTAGATCGCCCAGTGATCGTGGAACCGGGCCCGCTCGAACAGCGCCGCGTTCAGCGTGTGGTCCGGGTGATGGTGGCTGAACACAACGTCGGTGACCTCGGCCGGCTCGACGCCGAGCCGGGCCAGCGGGCCGAGGATCAGCCCGCGGTCCGCGACCATGCCCGGGTCCACCACGATGGTGGCCCCCTCGTCCCGGACCAGGACAACGGTGCTGGCCACCCGGTCGGCGGCGTATCCGGCACACAGGACATCCAGCAGCGCGGTCATGCGGTCATCTTGGCACGCGAGGGGCTTACGGGGCGTTAGTGTCCATCAGATGAACCGCCTAGCCCGCATCGAGCCCGGTGACCGGGTGGTCGTCACCGGTGCCACGGGTTTCATCGGGTCCGCCGTCGCCCGGGCCGTCTCCGCCCGCGGCGCGAAGCTCGTCGCCGTGGTTGCCCCTGGAGTCGATGACAGCAACCTGGACGGGATCGACGCCGAGCGCGCCCGCCTGGACATCCGGGACGCCGAGGCGGTCCGGGCCGTGTGCTCGGGCGCCCGCTTCGTGTTCCACCTCGCGGCGGTCTACCGGTTCTGGGCCAGCGATCCCAAGATCTTCTACGACGTCAACGTGGGCGGCACGCTCAACGTGCTCGAGGCCGTCCGGGTCGCCGGGTGCGAGCGGCTGGTGTACACCTCGACGGTTGGCGTGCTCGGGCTCGGCTCGACCAAGCGCGGCAAGCCCGCCGACGAGACCAGCCGCGCCGACGTCTCCCGCCTTTACGGCCATTACAAGCGGTCCAAGTTCATCGCCGAGCACGAGGTGCTCCGGGCCGCCGCCGAGGGCCTGGACGCGTGCCTGGCGCTGCCCACGTTCCCGCTCGGGCCTGGCGACGTGGCGCCCACGCCGACCGGCAAGGTCGTGCTCGACTTCCTGAACGGCCGCATGCCCGGGTTCGTGGACACCGCCATGAACGTCTCCCACGTGGACGACCTGGCCCTCGGCCACGTCGCGGCGCTCGAGCACGGCAGGTCCGGCCGCAGCTACATCCTGGGCGGCGAGAACCTGTCTATGCGCGAGATCCTGCGGATGCTGGCCAGCTACTGCGGCCTGCCCGCGCCCCGGCTGCAGGTGCCGCACGGCCTGGTGCTCACGGCCGCGATGGCATCGGACCTCGTCGAGGGCCGGCTGCTGCGGCGCGAGCCGCACGTCCCGCTCGAGGGGGCGCGCATGTCCGGCTCCAGGATGATCTTCAACGACGACCGCGCCCGCTCCGAACTCGGGTACACCTCACGCCCGGCCCGCGAGGCGATCGAGGAATCCGCGCGCTGGTTCGCCGGCAACGGTTACGTGCCGGCCGCGCGGCTGGCCGCCCTCAGGTGGCGCAACTAGCCGCACCATGCTCACACTGATGTAATTCGTTCCACAACGCCGTCCACAGCCTGTGGGCAAATTCAACCCGTACGCCGTATGAAATGCACGGCCATATCCGTTCGGCTGTGGAAAAGGATCGATTTCTTTAACGCCCCGGCCCGGGCTCAGCCTGGCCCGGCCGTGATCAGCACAGACTCGTCGTTGCAGTACTGCAGTGTTGCAGTACTTACTGCAACAGCGCGCTGGACTCATTTGTCTTTGGTAGCCGACAGTTTCGGAGCGCGCACAGGCCGCCAACAGGTGCGAGACCCGCTACCGCAAAGCGAGATGCGCTGCAATACTGCCTGGATGACGGGGATCCGCCTGGCGCTAGCCAACCTCAAGCCGGGCACGGGCAAGACCACATCTGCGGTGTGGCTGGCTCACATTTTCGCGGAGGCGGGGAACAGGGTGCTGCTGGTCGACGCCGACCCTTCGGGCAGCGCCCTGGAATGGTCAGACCTCGCCGCCATGTACCCGGGGGTGGCGCCGGAGGCGGCGTTCCCGTTCCGGATCGTGGCGCTTCCCTCCCGGGAACTGCACCGGCGGGTGCCGGAGATCGCGGCGGCCGACGACGTGGTGATCATCGACGCGCCGCAACTGGAAGACCACGCCGGCATCGCGCGCTCCGCGCTGCGGTACGCCGACGAGGTCGTGATCCCGTGCGCGCCGAGCCCGATCGAGATCAACCGCACCTCGCCGATGCGCGACGAGATCAGCGAGGTGTGGGGAATCCGGGACCGGCCCGCTCGGTCGTCGGTGCTGCTGAACCGCTGCGTCACCCGGGCCAGCTCCACTCACGATGCCCGGGAGGCGCTGCAGGACCTCGGGTATGACGTGCTGGAGACCGCCGTGCCACGGCTCGAGGTCTACGCCCAGAGCTTCGGCATGCCTATCCCCGGGACCGGGCGCGAGATATGGCGCCACGTGGCCAACAACCTCCTCGCGCGCTGGGCTCCGCTCTGCTCGGTCCGGCCGTGACCGCCCAGCGGGAGCAGCGCCGGGCCCAGATGGCCGCCGCCGCGTCCCGGCGCAGCGAGCCCGACGCGCGCCCGGCCGGGCGCACCGCGATCCGCTCGAAGCCGGTCCGGATCACGCTCGACCTGAGCCCCGAGATGTACCGGCAGCTCACCCAGTGGGCCGACGCGGCCGCGGTCACGCTCGGCGTGCCCCGGGTGGCCCTGGCCGACGCCGTCCGGGCGATGATCCGGGTCACGGCCGAGCACCCGGACGAGGTCCTCGACCGGCTGGCCCGTGACCGGGATTTGTAGCCCCCGGCCGCTGGGTTCGTCCGGGATCGAGGTGTCGGCTCTCGCGCTCGGTTCATGGCGGACGTTCGAGCGGATCCCCGAGCAGACCGGGATCGCCGTCCTGCGCGCGGCCAGGGAACAGGGGATCAACTTCTTCGACGACGCGCGCTACGACGACGAGACCGGCCGGGCCCCGATCGCGACCGGGTACTCCGAGGTGCTGTTCGGCCGGCTGTTCCGCGGCGCTGGCGTGCCCAGGGACGAGGCTGTCGTCTCCAACAAGCTGTGGTGGGAGTTCTGGCCCCAGCAGAGCGCCGCCGCCGAGCTGGACGCCTCGCTCGGGCGCATGGGCTTCGACTACGTGGACCTGATCTACGCCAACCCGGCGCCGCCGGGCCTGGACGTGGCCGACCTGGTGACGGCGGTCGGCGGTCTGGTGGCCTCCGGCAAGGCGCGCGCCTGGGGCATCGTGAACTGGACCGCCGGCGACACCCGCCTGGCCGTCAAGGCGGCGGCCAGCCTAGGGATCGCGCCGCCGTGCGCGGCGCAGCTGCCCTACAGCCTGGTGCACCGGTCCCGGGCCGAGGACCCGGCCATGACCGGAACGCTGAGCGCGCCCGGCGTCGGCGGGATCATCGCCTCGTTCAGCCTGGCTGGCGGCGTGCTCACCGGCAAGTACGGCTCAGGCACGTCCGCGCCGGGCACGGCGGCGGGCCGCGCGGCGGGGACGCTGGCCGAGCCCAGGTACGCGGCGGCGGCCGCAGCGGCCGGCGACCTGGAGCACCTGGCCGGGCGGCTGGGCACCACGGCGGCCGCGCTGGCGCTGGCGTTCCCGCTCACCAACCCCGCTGTGACCAGCGTGCTGTTCGGTGCGACCAGCCCCGAGCAGCTCCGGGACAACTGCGCGGCCGCGGCCCTCCCCGCTCGCCTGACCCCGGAAGACCTGGCGGACCTGCGCCGCGTCGGCGACCCCGCCGCCTGACGGCCCCCCGCCACACCGGGGCTCCCCGCCCGCGTGCGGGCCCGCCCCCGGCCTCCGTCGGCAGCGTGCGGGGCCGGCCGTGGGCCGCGCCTGGGCTCCCCCGGCCGCGCGCGGGGCCCGCCGGCAGCGTGCGCAATAGCATGAATGTTGCCACCGCTGTTTAAACAGCGACAGCGATGGTGCCATCCAAGCTATTGAGCCTCGGAGCCGACGGATTATCCGGGCGATGTTATGCGAGTTATGCCGCGTTTAGGATTGGGCGGCGGTGGGTTTCGGGCAGCGACGGCCTTTCTGGGCGTCTTTATGAGGGATTGCGGTTGTCCGTTTCCCGCTCCCGCTCCGGCCAGAGGCTCCCGAGGTTGACCACTATGGCCTCCTGGCTGCTGCGGGCGATGATCACGACGGCCTCCTCGGCGCCCGGGTTCTCCTCCCGGTGCGGCACGAACGGCGGTACGAAGATGTAGTCGCCCGGCTCCGCCCGCAGCCGCACCTCCGCGTCACCGTCGGCGAAGATGAACGACGGGTGCCCGGACAGCACGTAGATCGCCGTCTCCGCCTCGCCGTGATGGTGGTCGCCCGAGTTGGTGCCGGGCGCCACGTGGGTCTGTCCCATCCAGACTTTCTGCGACCCGGCGCTCTTGCCCGAGATCGCCTCGAGCCGGGTCATTCCGGCCGTCTGGCCGGTGTCGCCGCTCAGGTCGCCGCGCCGCACCCGCACCAGCGGCCTGTGCCACGCCTCGTCGCTCATCATCCGCCTCCCGTTGCACTCTCCCGACTCTTCTTAGCCGGCCGGATAATCGGATGTACAAGGGGAACGACAGGACATCTCACGGCCAGGAGGCAACCATGGCGAATGACGAACCGTCCGACGTGTTCGGCGGACCCGACCCGGCGGCGCGCGAAGACGAACTCGGCGGCGGCGACAGCCCCGCCCGCGAGGACGAGCTCGGCGGGGGCGACAGCCCCGCCCGCGAAGATGAACTCGGCGGGGGCGACAGCCCCGCCCGCGAGGACGAGCTCGGCGGGGGTGACAGCCCCGCTCACGAGGACGAGCTGGGCGGGCCCGACCGCGCCGGCTAGCAGGACTCTGACCCGGAGCACTAGCCGGTCTGACGATGTGCAACGGGCGCGCGGACGAGAACGGTGTAGAGAAATGCGGCCGCGCGGGAGGGCGGCGAGGCACGGGTGGAACTAGCGGGGGGAGCCGGCGGCCTCGGGTGGGTGGCGCTCAAGGCCGCGCTGCTGTTCGCGGTGGCCGTGATCGGCCTGCGGCTCGGGGAGCGGCGCACCCTGACCCAGCTCGGCGCGTTCGACTTCGCGGTCGCGGTCGCGATCGGGTCGATCATCGGCCGGACCGCCACCGCCTCATCGACCTCGTTCGCGACCGGGGCGGTCGCGCTGGTCACGCTGCTGGCCGCGCACCGGGTCGTGTCGATTCTGCGGCGGCGCAGCCGCCGGCTCTCCCGCGCCATCGACCAGCCGCCCCGGGTGCTCGTGGCCGGGGGCGAGCTCCAGGAACGGGAAATGGCCCGGGCCGGCCTGACCAAGGCCGACGTCTACGCGATGGTGCGCCAGAAGGGCGTGGACGATCTCAGCAAGGTCGGCTACCTGCTCTACGAGACCCCCGGCACCACGACGCTGGTCGGCGCAGGGGACACCCCGGGGCCGCTGATCCGGGACGGCCTGGCCGCGGCCGGGTACGACGGCGCCGCCCGCCCGGCACCCGGGGTCGCGCTCCGCGGTATACAACGAGAATTAGGGATTATCTTTACCGGGTCCGGCTTTTCACCATCCGCGATTTAGCAGTTGGGATGCGGCGCTACAACGCCGGGTAACGCCCCTTATATGGGCGGCCGGGTCAGAGTTATGCTGCACCCTGGCTGGTCATGTCACGGGGGGGAATTGACTTGCGCCCAGACCGGATAATCGCGGATAAGTTATGACTGACCGCATTGTGCAGGATGTGCGGAGAAATATCGGCTCGCTGGTCCGGGAGGACGGATCCGGCACCATGCGCGGCCGGGAAGCGGAGTGGCGGCTCGTTCGCGATCTGCTGCGGCGCGCCCAGCAGGGCCTCGGCGGGGTCCTCCTGGTCGACGGCGAGTGGGGCATGGGCAAGTCGCTGTTCCTGGGCGAGTCGCAGCGCGAGGCGGCGGCCCAGGGGTTCTCGCTGGCCAGCGGCTCGGCGGAGCAGATGGGCCAGCTCATGCCGTTCGCGGCGCTACTCGCCGCGGTGCACCAGCCGTTCGGGCGGCTCGCGCTAGAGGAAGACCACCGCCCGGACCTGCCGGACTCGCTGCACTGGCAGATCGCTCAGCTGCAGGCCAGCCTGGAGCAGCGGGCGGCAGCCGCGCCGGTCCTGGTCAGCCTCGACGACCTGCAGTGGGCCAGCCCGGCCACGCTGCTCGCGCTGCGGATGCTGCCGCGGGAGCTGGCCCGGTATCCGCTGGCCTGGATCCTGGCCCGGTCCAGCAGCCAGCAGGAGAAGGGCGCCGAGCTGCTGTTCGATTCGCTCGAAGAGGACGGCGCCACCCGCATCACGCTCCCGCCGCTGCGCGGCGACGCGGTGACGACGCTGCTGGCGGACACCTTCGGCGCGCCCCCTGACCGCGGCCTGCTGGCGCAGGCGTCCGGCGCGGCGGGCAACCCGTCGCTGCTCACCGAGCTCATCCGCTGCCTGCGCGAGGAAAACACGGTCGAGGTCACCGAGGGCTACGCGCGGCTGATGTCCGCGCAGCTGCCGCGGCGGATCGACCGGGTGGCGCGGCAGGGCCTCGACGGCCTCAGCGGCCCGGCCCGGCACCTGCTGGAGACCGGCGCCGTGCAGGGGCGCTCGTTCCGGCTCGACGAAGCGGCCGAGATGCTCGGCGTGACCCCGGCCGCGCTGCTGCCGGCCGTCGAGGAGGCTGTGGACGCGGGCGTCCTGGTCGCGTCGGAGGACGTGTTCCGGTTCCGGCGCAAACTCGTCTGGCACGCGGTCGTGCACATGATCCCGCGGCCGGCCCGCCGCGCCCTGCACCGCCAGTTCGGCGAGATCCTGCTGCGGCGCGGGGGCTCGGCGGCGCAGGCCGCCCGGCACCTGCTGCGGGCAGCGCACGCCAACGACCCCTCGTCGCTGACCGGGCTGGACAGGGCCGCGGCCGAGACCCTCGAGACGTCCCCGCAGACCGCGGCGCGGCTGGCCCAGCGCGCGGTCGAGCTCACCGATCCCGCCGATGCCGGCGCGCTGCCGCGCGCGGTGGCGGCGGCCGAGGCGCTGACCGCGGCCGGCCGGCTGGAGCAGGCCGCCCGGATCGTCCATGACACGCTGCCGCAGCCGCTGCCGCTCGCCCTCGAGGCCCGGCTTCGCTGCGCGCTGTCCTCGATCCGCTGCACCAGCGGCCTGCCGCAGCACGCGAGCGCCGAGGCCGAGCAGGTGCTGGCGCAGGCCCAGCTGCCCGCCCGGCTGCGGGACCAGGCGATGATCGCGCAGCTGCAGGCGCTGGCCGGCCGGCGCGACCACAAGGCCGCCGACCACGCGGCGGCCGCGATTCTCAGTGCCCCGGACGAGCACGCGGACCGGGTCGTCGCCGCGGCGCTGATCGTCCGCGCGATGGTCAGCTGGGACCAGGGCCGGACCGCCGAGGGCCTGGAGTACCTGCGCGAGGCGGCCCGCCACGACACCGTGGCCTCCCCGGATGCCCGTCAGTTCCAGCCGCGCCTGGCCCTGGCCGCCGGCCTGGTGGATCTGCGCCGCTTCGACGAGGCGGCGAGCGTGCTGCGCTCGGCCGACATCGCGGCGCTGGACGCGATCCCATCGGCGGCGCTGCCGGCCATCCTGCGCGCCCGGATGCAGCTGGCCAGGGGCCGGCTGCGGGACGCTGCGGCCGAGGGCGAGGCGGCGCTGGCCAGCGCCGGGAACCTGGCCGCGCACGGCTACACCTCGATCGCCCGCAGCGTGCTCGCCGTGATCGCGCTGCGGCGGGGGGACCTCGAGGCCGCGGCAAATCACGTCGCGAGCCGTTCGGCCCGGGCCATGCATTTCGCCGACGGCTACGCCCGCTCCGAGACCACCTTCGCGGAGGCCCAGGTGACCGAGGTGCGTGAGGGTCCGGGCGCCGCGCTGGAGCAGATCAGGGCCATCTGCGCGGACCTTCCGGCTCAGCGCGGGCTGCTCCTCGGCGAGCCGGCGACCTCGGCCTGGCTGGTGCGCACCGCGCTGACAGCGGGCGACCAGGAGCTCGCGGCGAGCGTCGCCGACGTGGCCGAGGCGCTGGCGCGGGATAACCCCGAGGTCGCGGCCCTGGCGGGGGCCGCGGCGCACACGCTCGGCCTGGTCCGCCGTGACCCGGACCTGCTGGCCAGGGCGGCGGCCCAGCATCAGGATCCGTGGGCGCGGGCATCGGCCGCCGAGGACCTCGGCGTCCTGCTGGCCGAGCAGGCCGACCAGGACCGGGCCGTCGAGCTCATGGGCGAGGCCCTGGACGGGTACGGGACGACCGGCGCCGCGATCGACCTGGCCCGGGTCCGGCGGCGGCTGCGGCGGCTGGGCGTGCGGCGCCGGCACTGGGCCCGGTCGGCCGAGCGGGCCTCGGCCGGGTGGGACAGCCTGACCGAGACCGAGCGGGTGACGTCCGAGCTGGTCGCGCAGGGCCTGTCCAACCAGCAGGCCGCGGACCGGATGTACGTGAGCGTGCACACCATCGCGTTCCACCTGCGGCAGATATTCCGAAAGCTGAGCATCGGCTCGCGGGTGGAGCTGGCGCGGATCGTGATGGAGCAGCAGGAGCACGGGTCGGGCTTAGCGCCGGCCTAGTGCCGCGTTCGCGGTGAACTATCCGCCTTGACGGTGTGGCCCCGTCACCGGCCGGGCGAAGGTGGAGGTTCACGACGACATGGCGTGCGACAGCGGAGGGGGCCATGGCGGACGCTGACGGCGTATTCGACGTGATCGTGATCGGCTCCGGGCCGGTCGGGGAGTCGGCCGCCGAGCGGGCCGTCCGCGGCGGGCTGACCACGGCCGTCGTGGAGCGGCGCCTCGTCGGCGGGGAGTGCAACTACTACGGGTGCATCCCGAGCAAGGCGCTGCTGTGGCCGATGGAGCTGGCCGCGGCGGCGGGCCGGATGCCCGGCGTCGAGATGCGCGGCCCGGTCGATGCCGCAGCGGTGACGGCCCGCCGGGACGAGTTCGTCTCCCACTATGACGACTCCGAGCTGGTCCGGGACGTCGAGCACTACCCGGCGACCTTCGCCAGAGGCCAGGGCAGGCTGGCCGGGCCGCTGCGGGTCGAGGTCACGGGCCCCGACGGCGACGTGCGGGCGCTGCAGGCCCGCCGCGCTGTCGTCCTCGCCACCGGCAGCGACCCCCTGATACCCGACGTGCCCGGGCTGGCGGAGGCCCGGCCGTGGACGAACCGGGACGCCACCGCGGTGCACAAGGCCCCGGAGCGGCTGGTCGTCATCGGCGGCGGGCCGGTCGCCTGCGAGATGACGCAGGCGCTGCAGTCGCTTGGCAGCCGGGACATCACCATGCTCGTGCGCGATGACCGGCTGCTGCCGCGCACCGAGCCGTTCGCCGGCGAACTGCTCGCCAAGTCGTTGCAGGAGTCGGGCATCAACGTCCGTTTCGGCCACTCGGCCGTGCGGGTGGACCGGCCGGTGCCCGGCGGGCCGGTCAGCGTCGAGGTGGACGACGGCTCGCGGATCGAGGCGGACGAGATCCTCGTGGCCACCGGCCGCCGGCCGGTGGTCCGCGACATCGGCCTGGAGACGGCCGGCCTGGAGCCGGACGGCCCGGTCGCGGTGGACCGGAGCATGCGGGCCAGCGGTGTGCCGGACGGATGGCTGTACGCGGTCGGCGACATCAACGGGCTCAACCAGCTCACGCACATGGGCAAGTACCAGGCCCGGGTGGCCGCAGACGTGATCGTCGCCAAGGCTAAGGGGCTGCCCGACGACGGCCCGGGGCTGCGCGACATCGCCGACTTTCGCGGCGCGCCGCAGACCATCTTCACCGACCCCGAGATCTGCATGGCCGGGCGCACCGAGGCACAGGCCCGGGCCGACGGTTTCAACATCCGGGCCGTGGAGGTCGATATGGCGTCCGTCCCGGGGGCGCAGCTGCAGGCGGATGGCTACACCGGCCGGGCCAAGGCGATCGTCGACGAGGACCGCCGCGTCCTGATCGGCGTGACGATCGCCGGGCCCGGCGTCAACGACCACCTGCACGCGGCCACGGTCGCGGTGACCGGCGAGGTTCGGGTGGACCGGCTGTGGCACGCCGTGGCTGCGTTCCCGACGGTGAGCGAGTTCTGGCTGTACCTGCTGCAGGAGTACGGCCTGTGAGGACCTGAGCGGGGAGGGCAGGAACCTGACGGAGGACGCGCGATGAGCCTGTCCGCACGCGAACAGCACGCGCTCGACACGATCGAGACCGCGCTGACCGGCTCGGACCCCGACCTGGCCGTGCTGCTGGCCACGTTCGGCCGGCTGACCTCGGGCGAGGAGATGCCGGCCGGGGAGAAGATCCTGGGCTCGCGATGGTGGTACCGGCCGCGCGGCCGCCGGCGGGGCCGGGGCCTGATCCGGGGCTCGGCCCGGGGGCTCGGCCGGGCGTGCAGCCGGACGTGGGGCCTGGTGCGCCGGGTGTGGCGGCGGCTGGGCTGGCCGCGCACTGGACTGCTGCTCTGGATCGTGGTATCGGTCGGATTGATAACGCTGGCGCCGGTGATCAATCGCGGCTCTCAGCGGGCATGCCCGGCGCACTGGGCCGCGGCCTGCGCCCGGCTGGTGCCGGGGCGCGCCGGGAGCTTGAACGCGCCGACCGCGGGTAGCCCATCGCTGGGCCCCCGACCCCACTGAAAGGAGCCGACGTGAAGCCGACCGAGGCCCTGCACGCTCAGGGTCAGAGCCTGTGGCTCGACAACATCACGCGAGGCCTGCTCGACAGCGGGCAGCTTCAGCGTTACATCAACGACTACGACGTCACCGGGCTCACCTCGAACCCGTCGATCTTCGACAAGGCCATCGAGTCTGGCGACTACAACGACGACATCCGGGCAAAGTCCGCGGCGGGCCGCTCCGGCGAGGACCTCTTCTTCGACCTCGCGATAGATGACCTGCGCCGGGCCGCTGACCTGTTCCTGCCCATCCACGAGCGGTCCGACGGCGTGGACGGCTGGGTGTCGCTGGAGGTCTCGCCGCTGCTGGCCTACGACACGCAGGCGACCATCGCGGCGGCCTCGGAGCTGTACGTCCGCGCGGCACGGCGGAACCTGTTCATCAAGATCCCCGGGACGCCGGAGGGCCTGCCCGCGATCACCGAGTGCGTGGCGAACGGGGTGCCGATCAACGTCACGCTGCTGTTCTCTGCAGACCAGTACCGTCTGGCGGCCGAGGCGTTCCTCGACGGCGTCGAGCGCCGGGTGAGCCAGGGCCTCGACCCGGTGGTCGGATCGGTAGCCTCGCTGTTCATGTCCCGCTGGGACGCTGCCGTTGCCGACCAGGTCCCGGCCGAGCTGAAGGACAAGCTGGCGCTGGCGGTCGGCCTCGACGCCTACCGGGCCTACCGCCAGATTCTTGACTCCCCGCGGGCGCAGCGGCTGGAAAACTCCGGCGCGCGCATGCAGCGGCTGCTGTGGGCGAGCACCAGCACGAAGGACCCCGAGGCGCCCGACACGCTGTACGTACACGGGCTTGCGGCGCCGTTCACGGTCAACACGATGCCCGACAAGACGTTGACGGCCTTCTATGACCACGGCGAGGTCGGCACGACGATGCCCGCCGACGGCGGCGACTGCGACGCCGCGCTGGCCCGGTTCAAGGACGCCGGGGTGGACGTCGGCGCGCTGGCGGCGAAGCTGCAGAGCGACGGGGCCAAGGCCTTCGACAAATCATGGAAGGACCTGATGTCGCGGATCGCCAAGCAGACCAAGACGCTCACAGCGGCCTAGGCTGGGCACCGTGCAGCATCAACTCGAGGTCATGGCCAGCGCGGACCTGGTCGCGCGCGCGGCGGCCGGATACGTGCAGCGGCAGGCCGCGGCGGCCGTGGCCGAGCACGGCCAGTTCACCTTCGCGGTCAGCGGCGGACGCACGCCGTGGGCGATGTTCGCCGAGCTGGCCCGCATGGAGATGCCCTGGGGCCAGGTCACGCTCTACCAGGTGGACGAGCGCGCGGCACCGGACGGTGACCCGGACCGGAACCTGACCCACCTGCACGACAGCCTCGGTGACATCAAGGCCAGCGTCGTGGCCATGCCGGTCACAGCGCCCGACCTTGACGCGGCGGCAGCTGGGTACGCCGCGCTGCTGCCGGGCCGGTTCGACCTCGTTCATCTCGGGCTGGGCCCGGACGGGCACACCGCATCCCTGGTCCCCGGCGACCCGGTGCTGGAGGTGACCGACCGGCTGGTGGCCGTCACCGGCCCCTACCAGGGGCACCGGCGGATGACGCTCACCTACCCGGCTCTGGCCAGGGGCGCCCAGATCATGTGGCTGGTGACCGGCGCCGACAAGGCCGAGCCACTGGCCAAGCTGCTCGCGGGAGACCGGTCCATCCCCGCGGGACGGGTCGAGGCGGAGGCCTCGTTCGTGATCGCGGACACCGCCGCGGCCCCGCCGACCGCTGAGACTGCCTGAACCGCGCCGCGGTGCCCGCCGCGGGCGCCGCGGGTCAGGGGCCGTCGGCGCGGGTCACCCGCACCCGCAGGCAGATGATCAGCGCCACGAGCAGGACTGCGATCGCTGCCGGCGTCAGCGTGCCGGCCCAGTCGAAGCCCGGGGCGGGTGGAATCGGGACCGAGAGGCCCTGGCGGGCAAGCAGGTCCCGGGCCAGCTCGCGTTGCTGCAGGCTGGGGCCGGTGTTCAGGCCGTTGGCCAGGGCGAGCGCCGAGCAGCATATCGCGGCGACGCCGGCGGCGAAGGCGGTCCGGGTGGCGAAGAGCCGGCGGGACCGGTCCAGCGCCGTGGCGCGCTCCGCCGGGGCGGGCTCTCCGCCGGGCTCTGCCGGGGTGCGCTCTACCGGAAGGTCTTCGAGCAGGGCGGTCAGTTCGTTGCCGCTTCGGGCACGCAGCGCCTGCCCGGATCGCTCGTCGAGTTCGTCGGCCGTGATCCGGCCGACCTGAAACGCCTCGCTCAGTTCTTGGACGGCGCGTTCGCGGTCAGCGTCGGACACCCGCAGGTTCCCGGGCGGAAAGTCGCGGCTGGCTGTGTCCATGGATCGTGCTCCCTAGGCGCGGGCTTCAGCGTAACACCGGGCGGCGCGCCGGCGTCTCGGCCGCTAGCCGGCCGGCTGCAGCCTGCGCCGCTCCACGTTCTCCCCCCGGCCGATCAGCACCAGCGACACCATCCGCGGCGGGAAGAGCCCGTGCCCGACCACCCCCGGCACCGACGACAGCCAGGCCGCGAGCGCGGCCGGGTCGCTGACGTCGCCGCGGTAGTCGGCGATGACCCCGCCGTCGGGGCTCGGCGGCACGTCGCGCAGCGTCACCTGGCCCAGGTGACGCATGGTGGCCGCGAGACCGAACCGGAGCAACTCGACGGGGACCGGCGGGGAAAGCGCCGGGACGCTCTTCGTCGAGTCCGCGATGATCACGAACTGGCTGGCCGCCGCGCCGACGATCTTCTCCCGGGTGTGCGCCGCGCCGCCACCCTTGATCAGCCAGCCGTCGTCGGCGATCTGATCCGCCCCGTCGATGGCGATATCCAGGTGATCGACGGAATCGAACGCGTCGACGATCAGGCCGACGTCCCGCGCCTCCCGCTCGATGTGCGGAGCGGCGGCGACGCAGCGGATCGACAGCTTCCGGCGGGCCAGCGCCGGCAGCAGGTCCTCGGTGGTGGTGCCGGAGCCAAGGCCCACAGCCATGCCGTCGCGCACTAGTTCGGCAGCCGCATCGGCCGCAACCTGCTTTTCCCGTTCCCTGTCCACGTCTGCATAGTCTGGCATGACCGCGTCGCCTGAGGCCGCAGCCGATAGGGTGGCGGGCGTGAGCGCACCGTCGATCCGCCTGCTGCTCGCCGACGTCGACGGGACGTTGGTGACCAACGACAAGGTCCTCACCGCGCGCGCCATCGAGGCGGTGCGCAAGCTGGGCGAGGCCGACGTGCTCTTCGCGGTTACGAGCGGCCGCCCGCCCCGCGGGATGTCGATGCTCATCGAGCCGCTGCGGCTCACGACGCCGATCGCCGGCTTCAACGGGGGGATCTACACCCGCGACGACATGTCTGTCATCTCGGAGCAGGACATCCCGGCGGACGTGGTCGGGCCCGCGATCTCGCTGCTCGAGTCGTCCGGGCTGGATGTCTGGCTCTACAAGGGGGCCGACTGGTACGTGCGTGACCTGAACGGCCCGCACGTGGCCAAGGAGAAGGCCACGGTCCAGTTCGACCCCACCCTGGTCGCCAGCTACGACGGACTCACCGATGGCCTTGTCAAGATCGTCGGCGTCAGCGACGACCTTGACAAGGTGGCGGCGGCGGCCGATGCGGCACGTGATCAGTTCGGTGATCACGTGTCCGCCGCGCGGTCGCAGCCGTACTACCTGGACGTGACCCACCCCGAGGCGAACAAGGGAAGCGTGGCCAAGTACCTGTCGGGCAGCTACAAGATCCCTCCGGAGCAGATCGCGACCATCGGCGACCAGCCGAACGACGTGCTCATGTTCGCCCACTCCGGGCTGTCCATCGCGATGGGCAATGCCAGCGAAGAGGTGCAGCACTCGGCGCGCCGGGTCACCGCGTCGAACGAGGACGAGGGCTTCGCGAAGGCGGTAGAGCGCTACGTCCTCACCGCCCCTGCGCGCACCTGAGCTAGCCCCGCGCAGCGAAGCTAGCCCCGCGCAGCCGAATCTCGTCGGCGCAGCGGAAGCCTGCGGCCAGATCCGCCCTACGTGCCGGGGACCACATCCCCATAACGCGCCAGCACTACATGAATTGAGGATGTAGTCCGGACGACGGCGGGGAAGGCATTGAGCTATGTCGCAAACCGGTCCGCCGGTTGACCTCACACCGCCACCTGCCAGCGACGGGCCGTCCGCACCAGCCGGACCGCCCGCGAAAGGGGACATCATGGGAAAAGAGGCACGCATCGCGCTGCTTCTCGCCGGGACCTCCTGCCTTATGGCCGTGATGATCGACTGGGTGGTGGAGGAGCTTCAGTAGCCAGGTGCCAGGTCGCGTCCGGTTGGAGATGACGTGACCCAGGATGCGGTGCTGCTGGCCGGGTCACTCGGGCTCGGCCACGAGATGATGGCGCGCAGCTGTGCGGGCCTGCTCGAACAGTCGGGCTGGCGGACACGCCGGCTCGACAGCATGTCGCTGCTCGGGCCCGTCGGCGGCGGCGCCGGGATGCGCCTTTTCGGCCGCCTGGTGACGATCCCCGGCCTGTACGACGGGCTGCACTTCGCTCACCTGCGTACCGGGAGCCGCCTGGCCGCCCTGATGGACCAGGCGGCGAGTTCCCGGCTGGTCCCGGCGCTGCAGGCCGAGCTGGAGCGCCGGCCGGCGGACCTCGTGCTAAGCGTGTTCGCGACCGGCGCCTCGGCGGCGGCCAGGCTCAAGCAGCGGATGCCGCGGCTGCGGACCGTGGTGCTCTGCACCGACGTCACCGTGCACCGCATGTGGGTGCGCGAGGGCACCGACCTGTTCCTGGTGACCTCGCCGGCCGCCGCCGCGTCGGTCCGGCGCTACCTGCCGCGGGCCCGGATATCGGTCGTGCCGCCGCCGGTGCGCTCTGCGTTCTACACGGCGCCGCCACAGCAGCAGGCAAGGGCCGCGCTGGGCGTGCCGCCAGCGGACTTCTGCGTCCTGGTCATCGACAGCGGCTGGGGATTCGGGCCGCTGGTGGAGGGCGTCGCAGCACTGGCCGAGGCCGGCGTGCACGTGCTGGCCGTGGCGGGCCGCGATCGCGCGATCGAGCGGCGGCTGCGAGAACTGGCCGCAACCACCCCCCGGATCACCGCGTTCGGGTTCACCGACCGGGTCCCCGAGCTGATGGCCGCCGCCGACGTCGTCGTGGCCCTGCCGGGTGCGACCACCTGCAGCGAGGCCCGCGTGGTCGGCCGGCAGCTGCTGTTGCTCGACGTCATGCCGGGCCACGGAAGGGACAACCTGCTGCACGAGCTCGAGCAGGGCGGGGCGCACGTGTGCGTGCCCACTCCGGCCGGGGTTACAGCCAGCGTGCTGGCATTGCGGGACGGTGCCGCCGCCATCGCGCACGCCGGGCCGGCGCAGCAGGCGGGACCGGAACAGGACCCGCCGCAACCATGGGAGCCGGCCTACGTGGCCGCGCTCCGGGACATCGGGATCGACCTGCGGCTTCCGGTCCCGGCCCAGCCCGCGGAACCCGACCTGATCGCTTCTGCGCCCCGGCCCGGGCCGGCCGCGTTACCACCGAAGCCCTGAGAGGAGTCCAGTCCCGATGATGCGCACGCTCTTTCTCAATCCCCCTTCCTTCGAGGGGTTCGATGGCGGTGCTGGCGCGCGTTACCAGGCCCGGCGGGAGATCCGCTCGTACTGGTACCCGAACTGGCTGGCCCAGCCGGCGGCCCTGGTTCCCTGCAGCCGCCTGGTTGACGCACCGCCCGCGGGCCTGACCGTCGCCGACATCGCCCCGATGGCCGGCCGCCACGACCTCGCTATCGTGCACACGAGCTCTCCCACCTTCGCTGGCGACATCAAGGTCGCCGAGGCGCTCAAGGAGGAAAACCCCGCGCTGCGGGTCGGCTTCGTCGGGGCCAAGGTCGCGGTCGAGCCCGAGCGCTCGCTGCTCGCCTCCCCCGCGATCGACTTCGTCGGCCGGGAGGAGTTCGACTTCACGATCGCCGAGGTGGCCGACGACCGCCCAATGGAGTCGGTGGACGGCCTCAGCTACCGGGCCGCGGACGGCCATGTGGTGCACAACAAGGACCGGGCGATTCTCGAGGACATGGACCAGCTGCCGTTCGTGACCCCGGTCTACAGGCGGGACCTGCGGGCCGAGGATTACTCGATCGGCTACCTCCGGCATCCGTACATGTCGATATATACGGGCCGCGGGTGCCGGTCGCGCTGCACGTTCTGCCTCTGGCCGCAGACCGTCGGCGGGCATCGGTACCGGACCAGGAGCGTGGCCAATGTGGTCGCCGAGGCCGAGCTCGTAACGCAACTGTTCCCGCAGGTCAAGGAGCTGTTCTTCGACGACGACACGTTCACGGACGACCGGCCCAGGGCCGAGGCGATCGCCCGGGGACTGGCCAAGCTCGGCATCACGTGGTCGTGCAACGCGAAGGCCAACGTGCCGCGCGAGACGCTGGCCGTGCTGAAGGACAACGGGCTGCGACTGGTCGTCGTCGGCTACGAATCGGGCAACCAGCAAATACTCAACAACGTCAAGAAGGGCCTGCGGGTTGACCGCGCCCGCCGCTTCGCGCGGGACTGCAAGGACCTGGGCATCACCGTGCACGGCACGTTTATTCTCGGCCTGCCCGGGGAGACCAGGGAGACCATTCAGGAGACGATCCGGTACGCCCGCGAGGTGAACCCGCACACGATCCAGGTCTCGGTGGCGGCTCCTTATCCGGGGACCGAGTTGCACCGCAAGGCCACCGAGAGCGGGTGGATTCCTCTGGACGACGACGGGGCCACGCTGGTCAGCGAGGGGGGCACACAGCTGGCGACGCTGTCGTATCCGCATCTGGAACGCACCGAGATCCTGGAGTCCGTCGACGCGTTCTACAAGCGGTTCTACTTCCGCGCCGGCAAGCTGGCCGAGATGTCGGCCGAGCTGGTGCGCCAGCCAGACATGGCCGCCCGCCGGCTGCGGGAGGGCGGTGAGTTCTTCCGGTTCCTGAGGGGGCGTGCCCGAACACCCGCAGCGCAGTGAGCTGCCGCCGACCACGGGGGGTCTTGGTTCATGCGTGTCCTGCTCGTACATCCCAGTGCTCTGATGTACTCGGAGATCTTCTTGCGGCTCGAACCGCTCGGGCTGGAGCGCGTGGCCGCCGCGACGCTGGCCGACGGCCATGACGTCCGGCTGATCGACCTGCAGGTCTACAGCCATAAGGATCTCGAGCGCACGCTGGCCGAGTTCCGGCCGCACGCGGTGGGCTTCAGCCTCAACTACCTGGCCAACGTGCCGGAGGTCGTGAACCTCGCCAAGCGAGTCAAGGTCATCCTGCCCGGCTGCACGGTGTTCGTCGGCGGGCACAGCGTGTCGTTCGTCGCCGAGCAGGTCCTCGACCACGCCGAGGGCGCGATCGACGTCGTGCTCAAGGGCGAGGGGGAGGTCGGGGCTCCGGCGCTGCTCGCCGCGCTGCCCGACCGGGCCATGTCGCAGGTGCCGGGGGCGGTCACGCTGGACGGCCCCGGCCGGCCGCCGTCCATGGTGCACAGCCTGGACGACCATCTTCCGGCCCGGCACCTCGGCGGGCGGCGGCGCAAGTACTTCATCGGGGTGATGGACCCGGCCGCGTCGATCGAGTTCACCCGCGGGTGCCCCTGGGACTGCTCGTTCTGCAGCGCCTGGACGTTCTACGGGCGCAGCTACCGCCGGCTTTCGCCCGAGGCGGCCGTCGAGGACATGTCCCGGATCAGGGAGCCGGGCGTGTTCATCGTGGACGACGTGGCGTTCATCAAGGCGGAGGAAGGCGACGAAATCGCCCGGCAGCTTGAGCGACGGCGGATCCGCAAGAGCTACTACCTCGAGACCCGCTGCGACGTGCTGCTGCGCAACGAGGAGGTGTTCCGGCGCTGGAAGCGCCTCGGCCTGGAGTACATGTTCCTCGGCCTCGAGGCCCTGGACGAGGAAGGGCTGAAGCAGTTCCGCAAGCGGACCACGCCCAAGCTCAACAACCAGGCCCTCGAGGTGGCCAGGTCCATCGGGCTCATGGTCGCCATCAACATCATCGCCGACCCGGACTGGGACGAGGCCCGGTTCGCGTTCGTGCGCGAGTGGGCCATGAGCGTCCCCGAGATCGTCAACATCACGGTGCAGACGCCCTATCCGGGCACCGAGACCTGGCTCACCGAGGCCCGCCGGCTGACCACCCTCGACTACCGCCTGTTCGACGTTCAGCACGCCGTGCTCCCCACCCGGCTGCCGCTGCACCGCTTCTATGAGGAGCTCGTGAAGACCCAGGCGGTCCTGGCCCGCAAGCACCTGGGCGTCGCCGCGCTCGCCGAGACGACCGGCCTCGTGGCCCGGCAGCTGCTGCGGGGACAGACCAACTTCGTCAAGATGATCTGGAAGTTCAACAAGGTCTACAACGCTGACCTGCAGTACGCCGAACACCAGCGGGAGACCGAGTACCTGCTTCCGCCGCCGGCCGACACCCCGGTGGTGGCACCCGACCGCAAGGAACTCTTCGTCCACGTCCCGGCGCGGCGGAGAGCCTTATGCCCCGGGCGCTGACCGGGTTGCGCGCGCTGGTCACCGGCGGGTCGAGCGGCATCGGAGCCGCCACCGCCCGGGCGTTCGCCGCCAACGGGGTGCACGTGGCGGTGGCGGGGCGCGACCTGGCGGCGCTGCAGAAGGTGGCGGCCGATACCGGGGGCGTCGCCGTCCCGGGAGACCTCCGCGAACAAGGCTGTCCCCGGCGAACGATCAGCGAAGCCAGCGAGGCACTCGGCGGGATGGACATCCTGGTGTCCAACGCGGGGGTGGGCTGGGCAGGCCCCTTCGCGTCGATGGGCGAATCCGACATCGACCGGCTTATCGATGTAAACCTGCGAGCCGCCGCCCACCTTGCCCGGGCGGCGATCCCGCACCTGGAGCAGGGGAACGGCCGGCTGGTCTTCGTCGGGTCGATCGCCGGTCTGGTCGGGGTGCCCGGGGAGGCCTGGTACTCGGCCACGAAGGCGGGCCTGGGGTGCCTGGCCGAGACGCTACGAGCCGAACTGCGACCGCTCGGGGTCGGCGTGACCCTGGTCAGCCCGGGCGTGGTGGACACCGCGTTTTTCGAGCGCCGCAGGGTGCCATACCAGCGCCAGCACCCGCAGCTGATGAGCGCTCAGGCCGCCGCGAACGCGATCGTCGAGGCCATCAAGCGCGGCCGGGACGAGATCGTCATTCCCCAGTGGTTGTCGTTCCCGGCCCGGCTGAAGGTCAATTTTCCTGGTCTGTACCGCAGGCTCGCCGCCCGCCTGGCCTGACGGCCGGCCTGCCGCCCCTCTGTGCATGGATCCCGTTAGAGGGCTTTGAGCTGCGAAATTAAACTTGCGTGACGTACGTACACTGTTGCGATGGGCGAACACCTTGAGCTTCCGCGGCCACTGCAGCTGTTCCGCACGGTCGGCTGGAACCTCACCGAGTCTGTCGGCCTGCCGATCGCCGCGCTCGCCCTCGGCGCGTGGCTCGGGGGCCGGGACGCGGGCCTGCTGGCCGGGGTCGCCGCCATCTGGATCATCGCGGCGATCAGGAAGATCGCCACCGGGTCCGTCACCGGCCTGCTGATGATCTCCGCGCTCGTGCTCACCCTGCAGGCAGCGATCGCGATAGCGACCGGCAACCTGTGGATCTTCCTGCTGCACTTCCCGCTCGCGAACCTGTGCCTGTGCGTCCTGTTCGCCCGCACCGCGCGCGGCCCCAACCCGCTGTGCGCCCGGCTGGCCGCCGAGATGATCGCGCTGCGGCAGCCGGCCAGCTGCCGCGACGGGCTGCACTGCTTCTTCCAGCGGGCGACCCTGTTCTGGTCCGGCATTTTCCTGGCCCTCGCCGCCTGCCTCGGGGCGCTGCTGGCGATGGTGCCGACCGCTGAGTTCCTCTTGCTGTCGTCCGTGGCCACGGCGGCGCTGATCGCAGCGGGGACGGGCGCGTCGGCCCTGTGGTTCCGCTCCTCCCTGCGCCGGCTCGGGCTCACTCTGCGCTTCGCACCCGCCGCATAAGGACTACTCACGTTAAGGATGTGCACCGCTCGGGCGCGGGCGGAGGCTGTACCTACGTGACAAAACCGGCCTGTTCAGCTGCCGCAGAGCCCGCCGCTACCGGCGCGCCTGTGAAGGGGGATCTCATGGGTAAAGAAGCACGCGTAGCACTCCTGCTCGCCGGCGCCGCCTGCCTTTCGGCCGTGATGGTTGAGTGGGTGATTTCGGAGCTGAATCAGTAGGCGGAGACGCCATGGCGCCGGGCCACGGCGTGGCCCGGCGCGTCATGGTTTGGGCAGCATCAGGCGCGAGCCCGGGGGGGATCGCGCCTGATCTCCGTCGCCGCCGGGGGGATCTCCGCGGCCGCCGCCTGCATGACGCGGGCTTTTAGGGAGCCGTCATCGCGGTCATACTTGCGCTCGCCGCCGCGCTGGTCTTCGGCATATCGTCGGTCGCCGAACAGCGCGGTACCGGGCATGTTAAGGAGCGCGGGGCACTGTCGCCCCGGCTTCTGCTTGACCTGGTTCGGGACCCGCTGTGGGTCACCGCGATCGGCGCGACCGTGCTCGGATTCGCGCTGCAGGTCATCGCGCTGAAGTACGGCAGCCTGGCCGTGGTCGAGCCGCTGCTGATCTGCGACCTGATCTTCGCCGTGCTCATCAACTCGCATCTGCGGCACAGGCGGGACCCGATCATCTTCATCGG
>Ga0335072_10000651_pt1 | contig 63835 bp, 72 predicted proteins | sample Lox_Sample_21_FD_206725 | JGI IMG/M metagenome (GOLD analysis project Ga0335072, IMG submission 206725) | Soil microbial communities from Loxahatchee National Wildlife Refuge, Florida, United States - Lox_Sample_2.1 | ecosystem: Environmental > Terrestrial > Soil > Wetlands | place: USA...
GCCGCCGCTCCCACCGACGCAGTAGGCGACGGTTCCTGTACATGCTGCAAAAGGGGCGATGGTTGGGGTTGCAGTGCTGGAAGTAGGAGTCCAAGAGGTACCTTGTCGACCAAGAAGCCGTCCTGGTGTGAAAGCTACATTCGAAAGTCCAACGACAGCAGTGGAAACTGCACGAGTAATCAACAAGAAGCAGAGCCAGTACATAGTTGATGTCTGGGGACGCACAAGTGGCCTGGACGATTGGAGTGAGAGTAAAGCAGTTAGTGAAGATAGGATATATACGTGGCAGCTACTGTAGAGCCCCGCCGAGACAAGATCCTGAAGCTACGAGCCCGGGTTAAAATGCACAACTTGCCGCATTCTCATTTGCAGTTGTTGTCTCTCTTCCAGAGCGCCTTGTCTCAGTCTCTTCCGCCACCGACCGTCTTTGGCTTGCCGAGGCTGCATTAGGGCATGCAGCCTGCAATCGAGTACGGTGTGAATGATCCAGCCGCATCAATGCTAAGCAAGGCTAAACTCTGCTAACGTGGAGTGCTCTCTCTGATTTGCCCGGCCTAGTCGTATTGGGTCACTGGTATTGAGGAGCAGTGCACATGTCAGTCGGTCCCGGTGACAGCTGATTCGCATTGTTGTGAGATTCGAAGCCACTTTTGCGACCCCCGCCGTATCGCCCTATGGTACGGCGCGCAATAGGGACCACTTCACAACTAGCGCAAAAACTTGTATTTGACAACCTACACTTTACGCAACTTCATTAATAATATAATATTGATGCGCCTGAGGGTCGCATAGGCATGCACCTCACACATAGCCGTGCACGTCACACATAGGCGTACACGTCACACATTGGCGTGCACCTCACACACGCGTCCATCTAAGGTGATCTTATAGGCGTGCACCTCAGGCAGCCCAACATATAGGCATAGTCGTGCATTCTCGACCACGCCTCCTCCGACAACGCACTCCGCTCTACCGAGACATTCGTCGTAGAGAAGATCCGTACATGGTGCAAGGCGCTAGGGAAGCTGAAGCCAGGTACCAAGCAAGGTGACTGGAGCGAGGTGAAGGGCATGAGCGATTGGTCGACCTACTTGAATTACGATATAATGGGCGACTTGGTCTTTGGGAAGAGGTTTAATTGCATGGAAAGTACAGACCACCGCTTTGTGCCGAAGCTCATGTTGAGTGCCACGGCATTCATATACCCGGTACGTGGTGGCACTCTTTTCCTTCAAAGACTCATTGACGTGACTGAACAGCTGACGTATCTCCCATTTGCTGCCCTCCTGCGTCCAATCCTCGCCAGCCCATTGATGACCATGATCGGTGGCTAGATGGCTCGCGATGAGTTCGCATACGTGGAGTACGCGAACGCAGACCGGGTTGCGATCAAAGATTCGTTTAGGGCGATGGGGAAAGAGAACCCCAGAAAGGATTTCCTTTCGTACCTCCTCCACGCCAAGGACCCCCAGACCGGGAAGGGGTTTGAAAAGCAGGAACTGGACGCTGACTCGAGTTTGCTGATTTCAGCAGGTGCGGACACGACGAGCGTTACGCTGAGCGCGGCGTTCTTTTATCTCTTGAAGAATCCGAGAGTCCTGACGAAATTGACCGCGGAGGTGAGAGGTGCGTTTGAAGATGTGGAAGAGATAAGAGGTGGAGCGAAGTTGAATGGTGTATTGTATTTGAGGGTGTGCATTGACGAGACATTGAGATTGGCGCCGCCAGTGCCGACGCATTTGCCAAGAGAGGTGTTGAAAGGTGGTTTGCAAATCGATGGGGAGTTCTTTCCAGAGAGGACAGCGGTGGGGACGAGTGCTTACTGTATCAGCCACAAGGAGGAGTATTATCTGCGAGCATGGGAGTTCCAAAGATGGCCAAGTTTTGGGCGGATGGAACGATTAAACGACCGATATCTTGGATTATCATTGCCTCATTTCGGTTTTGCAAACATCGTCTCGAAACAAGGAATGAGGGGGAGGGTCCTGCTCCGAATCTAGCATTGCTCGGCAAAGATCTTTGCTCGTGTTGGTAATCCCTTCAGCCGATTTTTTCATAAAGCTGTTTTTGGTGGCAAGTAATGCTTCATAACCAGGGTGTCTGTATGGAGCACTTTTCTCCTCCCTTGGCTTCTGATCGCTGGGAGTGCTGGCGCCTGATTCCGACGCCTTCCTCAGACAGGACTTTTCGGACCCACTAGTGAGGATGAGATCGGGCCTGGCCATAAGATGGGTAGAATATGCTTACATCGTAGACTTCCCTCCTGTCCTCTTTATTTATCTCAGTGTCCGTAACACGGGTGAAGCCGGCGAAAAACCACTCCGCAAACGTGTTGAGCGAGTCGCAAGTCGTCTGTTCTGCAATCATGCCCTTACCTGCGGCTGCCTTAAAGCGGAGGAAGTCTTTCACAGTGGCTAGATCCGGGGCCTCCACTTTTTTGGCGAGAGCCAGCTCTCGTACAGCGGCTTCATCGGGAGCAGGAAGGCCTTTTGAAGAGCATCCTCCTTCATTCCTTCGTAGTGCCAGCTGAAACTCCACATCAGCATCGCTCGTTTTAAGGAGATGGAAAACGGTCCCTTACAGTACATAGCGATCAGCTCGTCTCCAGTCTGTTTTCTTCCCATAACGGTGGCAGTCCGGAGGAAATAGCGCAGGAGGCAAAGCGTAGTCGAGTAGAACAAGTAGGGCCCGCAGACCTAACTGAGATGGCTACTTCGCAGGCTGCAGCAGGGACCGTGGACTCTAAGTAGGAGTAGGACACCGGTGGCTCCACCTTGGCGACACGACAGGAGCTTTTGAGAAGGCCGCCAAAAATAGAGGGTGACCATTTGAGGGCGACGAGCGCGTGGATTGCGAGGCAGGCCCACCTATCGACTCACCTTCAACTCACCTCCACTCACCCTGTACTCACCCGCGCTCAGGTTGAGTGCTGGTAAAAGCGGCGTTGGAGAGGGTGGGTGCCAAGTGAGTTGGATGCAGATTTCTGTTCGTTTTTGCTGCCAAGCGATGCATCCGGGCTGGCTGTTGAACGACCAGGAATTGGATAGCACTCCTTTTCCGGTCTTGTTCAAATCACCATGACCACCGCCCTTCTGCCTATCCTGCGCTTTTGCTGAGCCAACATCTACCTTTCCGTCTCAAACATCGACCACATACATATGTACATCGTATCGGAATGCGCGGCTACTTCGGTGGCTTAAACGTCCCTATCACCTTCGCGGCCTTGGCGGCTGAATTTGGTCTTGGGCACTGCAGACAACTGTTTGTTTACAGATGGTGCCTCTGCCCCTAGCTTCTCAGGAACGTTCCAAGGTTAAGGGGATTGAGCTTCTTGAATTGTATCCAGACGTGGGATTTCTACAATATTTAACCTTCATGACTCTCCACCCAAAGGTATTGCAACAAACCGGGATGGGGTGAAGCGGTTGGGTTCGTGGAGGACAACAACAAAAAGACTAGGACCGGGGGAGGGGCAGTGACTCGTGCTGAACCAGCAAGAAGAAGAACTTGGTTGTTGTATCGTAGGTAGGCTGTGCTAGCTACTTAAATAGTCCGTTCCACGCCATCACACCATGCTAGGGGTGATATCCACCCCACCACAATAGATGCGCTGAAGGCATCCCTTTGACTATTATATCTGTGCAAGGAGCCTGTTAACAAGGCGCTTGTCCCATTGTTTGACTCGGTCTCCTGCTAGTCCTCCTTGATCTCGGTTGCTGCAAATTGTCTCGAACCACTCCTTCTTTTCGCACTGATCATCCGTGGGGCTTACAGTCCTGTAGGCTTCGACCAGGTCATTCCAGCCCTTAGCACCACCGGCATCCTCTGCACATGGATGGCCTTCTCCATCGGTGCACACAAAGATGTTTGAGTGCTCCGTTCGACCAATGACGCTGATTTTATGCGTCCAGCAATCGCCAAAGTCATACTCGTATTCAAGATCGTTCCCCCGGTACTTGGAATTCTCCAAGACTTTATACAGCTTTGTTTGGTTGCTGCTTTGCTCCGGCGTCCGTGGGTGGGATCGCATTCCGCTGTACATATTGTCTACTGCCCCAAATGCTCCCATCCGGTCTTGCGACTTTGCGAGGATGCGGAGAAGATTCTGGCGTGGAGCGGTCTGCGATTGTTGGCCTCTATGGAAGGTTGCAGTAAACCTTTGAATCATGGCGGCCACGTCGTCTTCATCGTCTTCAGGTGCGTAGCTCGGATCCTTGATTGTGAAGTCGTACTCATGCGTCGTTGCCCACCCGAAAGCAATTTGCAGTGCCTTATGCAGTCGTCCGAATGTGGCCACAGCTGGACAGGAGAGCGTGCGCCATATTGCAGGACTTTCAATCTCGCCAGGCCTCAGCTGTGCCCTGAGGAGATAGTTTCCGGCAGACGTCGCTTCCTCTTCTGCTTTAGATATGCAGAGCCGTTTGTGTGAAGGCCAATCTGTTTGTTGGCAATCTTGAGAGCAGTAGAGAGCCTTTCTGCATTTTGCACACCGCTTCAGCGGTTGAGGTACCTCTGCTTGTGTTTTCTTGCACAAGTTACATGCGACCTCGACTCCATTTGCTGCCATATTACCTGGAATGAATTTGTGAGAAGAAAGAACGGAAGTAACGGGATTAAAATACTTCTGGATCTTTGCATTCAACACTCAAAAGTCCAAAGTAGCGGTGACAGGGATCATGAAAGGGGGGCTGGAAGGTTGACGAAAGCCGAACGGCTTGGCGCCCTCTGCCTTCGATCGCTTCGAAGCTAATGTCAGGTAGAATAATTATTTTTCCCATCTGTTACGTCCTACTATGCGTATAAAGTCTTTCATTGGTACAACTGACTATGTTGGGGTTGTGCTGAATGTGCTGAGATTCTCTTTGGCAAGAGCAAATCATTGCCAGTCTATCTTGATTGCCAATGCGAGACTAGACCCCGAGGGGGCAGCGCTCTGGCCTGATTTTCTGATCAAGGCAGACAAGGAAGACAAGAATGGAGGAGCGAGGAACGAGAGCTCTCTCCCGTTCCAGGATGGGGTAAGGGTCTGTTTACGAGTCTTCCTTGCGCGCAGGGCCCGGGTAGCGAGAATTCCTATATCGACACTAGGATGTTTTGAACTTCTAATTGTGGACGACTCGGCCGTCAGGCTGCTGGTAGTCTGTGGTCAAATGAATGTATGTGGATTGTGTTGGAACCTTCTACGCCCCACATAGGTAAGGGGGTGGCGCTCGTCGCCTAGGCAGCTGCCCCTGTGTACCCCGTGTATATAAGCGCTCTTCCATCTCAGATAGCAGAAATGATCACTCAAGAACTCAAGTTTCTACGCAACAGATTGTGTGTCTGCAGTGCCAAGACCAAATTCAGCCGCCAAGGCCGCGGAGGTGATACCTTTACGCAATTGGTTACACTCTCGGACGGCAGCGCCTTCACAATGTGCACGACATCACCTTTACCAGTGTACAGATCTACGAGGGACACACAAAATGCACCATTATGGAGTCCCAGCTCTAAGGACTTGCTAAACGTGGAGGAGGACGAGGCAGGACGAAGCAGGACGATTGGCGGGATTCGGAGCTCGCTTCAGACGAGGGTTTGATGCAGGAAGGGAGCCCACCCCTTCGACGGAGGCGGCGGGTGGTTCGGAGGGGAATAGCACAAAGGCAGCGAAAATGGAAAGGGTTGAAAATGCTGGCTTGGAGGATAATGGCTTTGCAGAGGAAGAAGATGCCAATCCGCTGGATCTGATAAGTTTGTTCGGGGCAGGAGAGCGGTGCAAGAAGTCACAAGAAAGGCAGTGGTAAAAGTAAAGGAAGCCCCTGGAGTCTCTGGCGCATTCAAGGGTACTGCACGTGGCAGAGCGAGGAGTTGTGTCAGACTTTTGGTCACGTGTTTCAATCGCAGGGCGAGCTTGCGATTAGAATCTGGCCTAAAATCGAGATTGATGAACTTGTCCTCCTCCTACCTGAGAAGAAGTGGATGTCTATATATGTACACAGGGCCCACCTTGCTGCCTGAGGCCGTCCTGTCGCCTGAGTCCTACCTCGGCACCTGGGACCTGCCCACCTGAACCTGTACGAGCGTACGAACCTGCGAGTAGCGAACCAAATGCGATCTATATGGGACAAAGCTAGAGCTGGAACACTGGTGATACCGCCAAAAGGGTACAGCAAATTTGTATAGCGCCAAGTCCAATCCTGTCTGACAAGTTGCCCGAGGTATGATATTCCTGTTTATCTACTGGAGACCTGTTCAATGTCGCATTTGTTTGTCTTCAAAGGCTGGACGTATATGTTGCACTACAGAACTGATTGTGATATTTCCCTGAATTACAAAACCATGAAGAGCGATCAGGTACAGTCTCGGCTCGAAGTACTTCTCCCAGGTTCCCAACCAGTACTTGCCGTCAAAATAAGCCAGAAGTAGAAGATTTTGTCAGAATCCCGTTTGAACTCTCGTGGAGATTGCTTGGTTCAGGAAGGATGAAAGGGAAAGAAACTAAATCGCAAACCGGTTGTTGATTTAGCAGAAGGGTGATATCATGCCCTAACGCTGCACACTGATCCAGTTAAATGGCAATCACAATTACCACAGTCGTCTACTGAGCAAAAAGAAGGAGCGACAGTGTGTCTGCCCATTATCAGAATCGAACTGATGCTATTTTGTTCAGTTATCTGATGGCTAATCCAGACTGAGAGCATCTTACATCTCATCATTACAAGTCTGCATTTGTTAAAACTGGCATTCAAACTGGGTGACAATCCTTACGATGCGCTTTACCGCTAAGCTAAACGGGCTTGAAGCTCCGGTCAAATCTGGGTCGTAATCCTGGAATAGATTTCACGATATACTATTTACAGCCAGTGCTTTGAGCCCAGGCTTTGATGGGGCAACCCAACAAGCCTGCCTAACACTGGGCTTCTCCAGGGCCCATGGATAAGCCCGTAGCCAAATGGTAATTGTGAAAGAGAGCTTAGGGAGTCGAATTGTCAGCGGGAATAGGTATAGATTTTCACTCCAATGCCGATCGGGGCTGACATCTCAAAATCTGCATTTTGGCTGTGAAAAATGAAAACGACGTCTTTTTGCATATTTGTAGCTACTCGGGATTGAGTACTAAACGAATGACTGTCACGGGCGTGGCCGACTGCTAGTTACAGCGATTTGGTCACCAATTACGACCTTCAACTGCGCTGTTCGGGTGCGCGCACGGGCGAGCGATTAGGCGCTCGTTCCCGGGGGATGGCCTACGAGATTTTGACGTTTATAAGTCGTGTTTGGCAGCTGATTTAGGACGGGCTGTAGGTGGGGCTTCGGGTGATTGCTACCGCCGGAGGTGCTACTGTTTCGGGCGTGACTGGGGGTGGTCCTACCACCTCCGGAGGTGCCCGTGGAGCCAGGAGGCTAGAGCTCGCAGAGCGCTTACAATGACATAGACAGTGTCAATATTAGTGGTGGTTTGGCGGTGTTGCAGCTGAGTTGAAAACGAAAGTGAAATTGAAAAACCTTTGGCTGGCGGGGATGTCAGTCTCAACCGCCCGCAGTCTTCGCTGCCTGCTGTGTCTTGGCAACTCTTCATGTACTTAAAGCGTTCTATCCCCCATAGATTCAATCGACACACGAGTTCCGCGCCTCCATCCGCCGTCTGACAAATGTCCTCTCTTCCTCAAGCAGGAAGACAATAAGACAGTTGCTTCCAACCATCCTATGTACACCTGTTTGCTGCGCGCAACAATAATCAAGGTCGCTCATTTCGCCGTTCGAAGACATGTTAGGCTACAACTACAAAGAATGGAGAAGACGGGTGAAATGGGAAGAAATGGGGACTCAATGACCTCTAAGCCAAGCTGCTACGACTTCATCTACACTATATTTGCCTTAGGCGCGAACCACATGGGCTTATAGCGTGGGTCTGGGGAAAAAAGCCTGCCTGGCTTGACCCATGGGCTCGAGCCTGCGGCTCAACAATTGCGATCATTGATTACAGCTCTAGTCGAAAGGACCGAGAGGCCGAATCGACGTGGTGACGTAACGTCCTCAATCTCTACTTGCTCAACTTCTTCTCTTTCTTCCACCCGCAGACTCGGTAGTTTTCCAATAATCGAACAAAGAGCCCTGCTTGGCGTCTTGTGCAGCCTGGACTGTGGTAGGTGAATTGTGTCTATCGGTTTTGTTCATTTTCCTGCGCTTATTTCTTTTCTGCGGAGTAACTTGTCAGTTAGTTAATCAGATTCCCGGGTGGTATCGTTTACCTTTTTAGCAGGGGGCTTCTGTTGCGGAGTTATATCCTCTTTCTTCGCCTGCTGTCTCGCTCGTTTTCGCTTGGGTGATTCATTTATCAGTTATAGATTCGCTGCTTATTGAACTGCATCACTTACCTTTTTCGAAGGGAGAGATTGCTTGGTAGTTGAATCTGCTTCGCTAGCCTGCTGATTCGCCGGTTCCTGCGTGACCTCTGCCTGCCTGTCTTGTCTAGACTGCTCTTCAGTGGAACCGGCTTCGCTAGCCCGCTGCTTCGTCGATTCCTCCGTTGCCTTCGCCTGCTTCTTTTTGCTTTGTCGAGTGTTAACCGGAGGGTTCGCCTTTGCCGGGTGCTTCTTCCAATTCTTTAGGTCATCTTTTACCAATTTCAGACGATCTCTTGCAGAAGAGTTGTCCATGAATTCTAGCCGAGGTCCCCACGGTCCCCGTTCACTGGAATCTGGTTATACTCAGCGCTCGTCTCGAGACGCGCACCGGGTACTACTCACGGTGTGGCAGGCTGCGCCAGCGCGCTGAGTGGGTTAGTGGACGACACCGTCTAATGGGTGGTTGAGGCTCACCTGCGTCCACAGGAGGCATGCTTGACGTCGTTTGCTTGACTGTTTATCAGCGAAGTTGGATTCTTTACGGACATTATCTGAGGAGAGCGGTGCTCCAAATATATAGCGATCAAAGGCAGACATCTCGCAGGCTGTCGTGGGTTCGAGTATGCTATCTAGAAGTATCGCACTGGTCTTCCGTTTTCTCTTATCGACCTGGGCCATCGACCAGCGCTTTACCGTTCCACACAGCAGCCATCGTGTACTCTCCATTTCCTCGACGGCTTCGTCTAATCCGTCTACTTCGCACGGCAACGTCGCACCTCACTCCGGTGACCCAGCGGTGGCCTTGTCGGGATATCTGCGATGTAGGCGCAGCACGCTTCCGCAGTTCGGTGACCCCGCCAAATTCCACAAGTGGAGAGCTAGAAGGTGCTACACGAGAAGAGCCAGAAAGTGTTATAACGCTGGGAAAGCTAGAAGGTGCTACAACAGGCGAGGAGCCAGAGGGTGCTACACGGGGAGAGCTAGAAGGTGCTACAACAGGCGGGGAGCCAGAAGGTGCTACACCACGGGGAGAGCTAGAAGGTGCTACACCGCGGGGAGCCAGAAGATGCTACACCGCGGGGAGCCAGAAGATGCTACACCGCGGGGAGAGCTAGAAGGTGCTACAACAGGCGGGGAGCTAGAAGGTGCTACACCGTGGGGAGAGCTAGAAGATGCTATAACAAGCGGAGAGCCAGAAGATGCTGCAACAAGCGGAGAGCTAGAGGGTGATACAACAGCCACGCGACGGTTACCCAGACACGGAGAGACTTGTTTGAGGTAATAGCGCACTTCAAAAGCTTCCACTCCATTATCTGGAAGTATGAGAGAGCTTTTGATTGAAGCAGGTCAAGGTGCGCACGTTCATCATCTGTTGCATGGTCGCCTATCCCACGTACAGTCGTCACATCTGCGGGATCATTTGTTCATGATAGATGTCTCGATTCGCTCCTCCCGGCGCTTTAGGCACTTTGGCTCGCATGAACACTCGGTGTCAACCAGACACGTCACCGAGAAATGTGATGTTCCGAGCCAGGCCTTGACGCGCTTGGCTGCTAATGATCTGCGTCAATCGGTAATGATTTCCATTGCTCTTTTAACAAAGTTGAACGTGTACAGATTCTCCCACCCGATGCTCTCCAAGATATCTGGGTCTAAAACAACACCTTTCCGATGGTTGACCAGTTGATTGGAAATGAGCCAGTCATGGTAGGCTGGGTCTCGCGGGGAGGTGGAGGCGTGGACTCGGAATTCATCATATGCGTAGATGAAGAGGTCGAATGCTGATGTCGGCAGCTCAAATCCCCAGTATAAGAGAATGTGAAGGCACGCGCAAAGGCTGACAAAGATATCGGATGACATCTTGATGTGATATTGTTGCTGAAAATGGCGGTATGTAGCAATCGTAGTCATATTGTTGGCGCATGTTGGCCCAGATACTTTCTTCCTAGCTCGACATACGTCGTCGTCGTTTACTCGAGCACGTTTACGACGGCAATCCGATTGTGGAGACGTCGACGACGACGAATTTGACTAGGCGACGTTTAGTTGGTTAACGCTCTAACGGGTTTCCGCTTACATGAGGCCTGTCGCTAGCCCAGAGATCTACCAGTCGAAGCTGTGGCATGGCTTAGCTAGTAATCTCCAGTGCATTGAGCTGGGCACGTAACATTTCCCTATATATCGTACTTTGATCCTCACTAGAACGTCTCAGTCCCGAGATAAAGCCAGCGAGTCAGACACTGCGTTGTTGTTTAATTTCGCGTGGCGCCGTTCCGTGATTGACCAGAGCAGCCTTGGAGAGACGACATTAAGCTCACGAAGAAAGCCTGGGCATTTTCTATACAGCCTACGGCATATGATGTCTCGTCTCTATATCTGTGCGAGGGGTTGATCGCTCATCAAGCCGGATTGTACTTCGACTCGAGAGGATCTACAATATGCCACCGCATTACGCTGAAGTTGAGTCTTTGAAACTCGAATGGGCGGGGCCTTGTCCAATTAGAAAGACTTTTATCCTCACAAAGGCTGTACTGCCAAACAAGCAGACCTTTCACTTCTACACAACTCTCTCACCTTCCGCGGGGATATACAATAGAATGAGACAGATGCAAAATGTCTTTGACAACGGGTGATACTTGCCCGGATGTTGACGCACCTGCGGTCTCATTAGGACTTGCATCACATGTCGTTCTCCTGCTTTGAAAGGCAGACCTCAAATCGGGTGTCCGGTCTCATATTTCGCATTATTTGAATGTTAAACACGGTAGCAGCAGCCAACGCCAAGTCTCTAGAGAGGCCCGGAGACATCACAATACAGGCGATCTAGTCCATTCGGCTTGCAAGCTTCAATGCAAGCATGACTCGGGCTGACGTGGGTGGTGCTAGGACCGTATGGTATGATGTCCTAGAAGTGTACTTCTCTACTATTCCATACTCTTCCCAATATGTCCTCGCAGCCGTTGTTGTCAGCCAACCTTGGGCCGAGCTCTGTTGTCGCAGTATGACTCCGTGTTCGACGCACCGTCATTCAGCAGATTTGTATGGGCTTCTGTGGCAAAGCCTACTATTGACCATTCAGCTTGCTATGTCTCATCTAGCATCTATGGCTGTTAAATCGCATATTCCCCCTCTACACGAGGGTCGGAAGTGATTCTCTGATGTAGTCCATTTACACAGGCCTCCCCTTCTGAGTTTCAAGAGTGAGCCGACCAATCTCGGTATAGATCTTCTTCAGGTTGCTGCGGAGCTGATGTCGGACACTTCTCGCTGTCCTCTCAATATGGTTCGTGGAGCCATCCTCTGTCAGCGCGAGAGAAATAGCTGAGATGTGATTTAGGCTACAGAAAGCGACCCCGTGTCCCAGATACCTGAAAGCTTACAGACCACTACGCGACTTCAACGCCTTGCTGCGCGTGGGATGAAGATCGAAGAAGACGGTCGCATTGTCGACGCCGACGGTCGGCCGACCGCGATTTCGTCACACGCCCGAAGACTGCGCAACACTTTCAGTGCAGAAGACGATCGGGTCTTGGCCGACTGGGTCACACGGGCGGAGAGACAGGGCATGCGCATTACGGGCTTCCAAGTGTTCCAAGACCTAGAAAGAGTAGTGAGGACTTCGATCGCTCGACCTTGATACAAAGTCTGATAGTGCGACAGAATCCTCGTCATACCTACCAATCCTGGCATGCTCGATGGGCGAAGAAGATACAGAAGACGCCTCGTCCGGAGGTTCGACTGGTCACGGATGGTATATCACAAAACCGCCCTGAAGGGGCCCAACTAGCACCGCCTACCACTCTTGCCAGAGAATTTTCCACTACATCTACTACTCCCGACAGTACGGCTTCGAGCGATAGTGAAGAACGCCATGCCCAATCCGAGCGATTCAATGCTGACGGCGACACTTCTCTCCACATCCTATTCTCGAATCAGTCAGAACTTCCTGAGCGATCGACAGTCTATGAGCTCCGACGAGGATCCGAAAAGGCTCTTCGACGATTTCTCGGCCTCCGTAATCGCTCGGAACTTGCGACTTGGCTGATGCAAGACTGGGTCATAGATGCCTACGCAGAATATGCTGAAGAAGATCTCGACCGGAGATATGGCCACGACTTGACCATGGAGGAGCTCGAAGATTCAGTCTCGCGACGGAGACGAGGCTCTTCGAAGAAATACATCGTCCACCAAGCAACAGCCGCCGTGCGCTCCAACAGTGAAAGATATCTGAGATCGAAGACGAAGGCTGGTTGGACCGCAGACGATCATGCCATCAGGTTCATCGCGCGCATTGTTCACGAGGGACGGGCGTCAGGCCGCTGGTGGGATCTTCGCTTCAGGCATCACGACCTCGAGGACCTTTGTACCTTTGGCTGGATATTGATGGGTTGGCTGCGATGCATATACAGCTTGACCACCGCCACCAGCAGCACATCGCAGTATCAGAGAGCGAATCATCTCATGTGGATCGAACTACTAAACGACTCGCGAAGAAAACGCCGCTTGTGCCTTGAAACAATGACTGCGAAGACAGCTGCCGAGTTGAAGCAATCAGAAGACCTGTTGGATTCTGCATGGCAGACTCCTTTCGATGTAGCGCCATTGATGTTGGTCAACTCGGCATTGTCCACTCCGCGGTCAGGTCACGAGATGGAGCCTAAGGTTACCTGGTTTTCCGACGAAGACAGCGACAGTGCAGATAGTTTCTACACCGTACAGGAAGATCCGCGACCGATAATACATATTCTCACTGACGATGATCGGATCGAGCTTCCTCCCTCCAACGAAAAGTCAATGTTGATGCCGAGCCTTCAGCTACCCTGTCTCCCAGCCTACACAGTCAAAGTCGCCAAAAAGCCACGCAGCAAGGGAAACACGTCTATTTGGCTGCTTCAATCTGGAAAAGATCGCTTCGAAGCGCAACAGAAAGCCTTTCTTTCGTCGTGGGGAGTAACCGACGGACATAGCAGCTCCTGCATTCTCATCCCACAGGTATGGGCGCCTGCCGATCCGACAGAGCTCTGTCGGACTTTTAGCTTCGAATCATGCCCTCCTTCTGGATCGCCTCGCCTGGTTTGTGTATGCCTCATAGTTTGGAGATGAAAAGTACTAAAACGCGTACAGACTTTTATGTTGTCCGGCTTTACGCCAAGTTACGTTCGAGCAATGACCTGGTTTGCCGAAGAGCGTCGGGGAATTGACTTGGACAATTTCCTTGGGAGTGGCCCCTTCATGCCGATGGAAGGCTCTCACCTCTGCCATCATGGCCATTGCATCAATCCCCGCCACTGCAAGTATGAGCAGGGGTTGACCAATTCAGACAGAGCACGATGTGTCCATCTGGCTTGGGGCCTCCGGAAGATGGGCCATGATATTCCCCAACACTGTCCCACTCATGAGCCACCGTGTCTATTACAGGTGAGAACTGAGTTCCGGTCTAGGTATTTCAGTGTTAATTCTTTTGCCTAGAACGCGGCGTTGACACGATACGAAACCTTTTGCATCCAATTCGCCATCCTTCGTCTGGCCAAGGGTCTTCCAGCTGTTGTACCTCCGCGACCGAGTGATCACCCTTACCGAACCTTCGAGTATGAGCTTCCGTTAACCTTTACTCAACACTCCATTACATGGGATTCTACACATTTGGTGAGCACAGCTCAGCCACCTCAAGACGTTGCCGTGCGAAGTCCGGTCTTCTATTGCCCTTTCTGCAACATGTATTCTTTCAAGACCGTCATCGGATATTGGACACATCTTCGAGAGAAAGAACGACTAGTCTCAGACGACATACGCCTGGTAGAGGTCAGGAAGTCTAGCACACTTTGGCGAAATCATCTGGAATGGGCGCGTCAACAAGGCCATGGCACGAGTCGTCATGATCCTACCTGGCTCAAGCTACAACAGACAGTGGAGGACAACTTTAGCTGGGAAGTGGTAATGTCGTGGAAGCTTGGGTACAACCGAGGTGGTTAATGGCACCACCATATTTCGACGCTGCCTAATACTTCCCTTTCAACCAACCATACCCTTGACACATACCCTTGGCAAAGCAAGTCACACAACAAAACATCCATTCTGTCTTATCATGGCAGCACAATAACCACCAGTGCCAAACATCGCCAACTTACAAGCTGCCGTCAACGGAATGACCGCTGACGGAATCATCATCGCACAGCGTGTCCAGATGTACAGACTATTGCCCAGGTACACTAAAAATTGACTATTATTCGATCCTCAATCTGAAGACAACCATAACGGCCATCCATCAGTGTCGCTTGTTACTGTGTCTAGTTTGTATCAACCCCCTCCCCCTTTTGACGGTCGAGATTCCCATCTACGTCGGCCTCCTGGAATTGTGGACTTCTTCGAAGAGAACAGGTATTTAATGACGACCTCTTTTACTTCCAGGTGATAACAATCGTTCAGAATATCCTTTTGGATACGAGCTGTGCATGAGTTAGCAAGCATGCGTGTCATGCCTACGGTAGCATACACACGAGTCGCAGGGGGGGACGGTGTGTTGTGGATTGGCTTGGCTGTATTGCATGATAGCATCTTGGTCTGGGTTGCGTTGGCGGAAGCCGTATGGGATACTGCCAGTAAATCTGGAGATGGGGAAGCCAGAATTCTGAGGGATCCTTGGATCATTTCTCAACCAAATCTTTGCGAGGCATCCAATGTACTAGAAAGCACAGCATCCTAGAGGATCCTGTGTCGGGGCATCATGGCGGCTTTCGTGAGCGTGGAGCTTTTTGATTAAGCTTGTGCTTGGGGGGCTGGATTGCTTTTGGAATTCAAGATTAGCGCTATTACTCCGAGGCACTTTAATTGAATCAGACCCGGAAAGGCCTTACCTGGCCCTTCCGTGGGCTTGGAATCTTAAGCTAACAAGGCTATTCTTGCCCTGGTCTTTGGGGGTCGTAGCTCTCGGATTCTCACACCGATGTTATGAGGGTCATCGTTCGGCTTTTTAAGAAGCAAAAATAGGCCGATACCGAAATCGCGGATCTTTGTCGCAGTTGTCAGCGTGCTTTGGAGCCTCCAAATTGCTCATCGAGAGCCGTTAGGTTGTTCTTGCTGTGGGTTTTGCTGATGTTAGGAATGAGAACTATCAAGAGTCGGGCGGCGACTTACACATGACTGTTAGGTGGAGGCGAGACTTGGTGTGGCCGTGCGTGGACCTTCGTAGATGATGCTAAGGCGGGGCGTCTTGACCGCCTGCTGATTTCTGCCGGAATGGCTTTGCCTGCGTTGGGCCGCGGGGCACAGGAAAGTTGTCCGTATTCTCTTCAGTGTCGGAACTACGCGTCACTTCTGATTTCCTGTGACGGCCAATCATTAGACTGACCGCGGCTACTGGCACTCTACTTGTGCTATCGTCTGCTACTGCCTATGTTACAAGAGAGCTTCGCGCTCCATCCGAAAAATATTGCCTCACCACTCACTAGAGAATGGCAGAAAAACGAGGTTACGCAGTAATAAAGGGTGCAATCCCCAGAGATCTCGCCCAAGAAGCGGTTGATGCGCTCTCACAAAGTCCAACTGAGAAACGAAGGCGAGAGAAGTATATCGAATATGAGGTCCCGCCGGTGTGCTTCAAAATAAAAGATGAATTTGTCATGGTACGTGGCCACTATTTCTCCTGACGCACAGTTGCTGATTTTCTCAAAGCGAGCCGATCAAAGTGCTCTGGCCGAACTATATGCGCCAGAACCTGCACCGAAAATTCCCAAGTCGGTCGATGTAGGCAAATTCCGAGAGACGAAATTTGACCCAAAAAAGTTCAGAAGCGCTCAGAAAGGAGACATTTATGTCACAATTGCTCTCACACCCTTGAGTCCTAATAATGGCTGGTTCGTTCTCTATGAAGGATCCCGCAACCAAAGTCATCAAAAACCAAACATACCGACCACAAAAGAGACTCAGGAAGAGGGTTCGCAACCGTCAAAACAAGTTCAAGAACCAAATACACCAACCCCAAAGGATGCTCCGAAACAGAATTCACCGCCGCTAAGACCAGTCGACTTGAAATTGGATGCAGGTGATGCGGTAGTCTGGCGCGGTGACGTGGTATATATTGACCCTCCTGGAGGAGGAGGTTATTTTGAGACGCTAACCTACCGGAGATAACTGTTGGTAATTGGACTGGAAAGCCTCATGTTAGGCAAGAGCAGCTTCTGGATTCGCCCACCACCCGGGGGCACTCTGTTGTAGGAAAAGCGCTGGGTCCAGAGACAGCGAATTATCCGGTGTCATGTCAACCCCTTCTAGCTCGTAAGCTCGCGAGGGGTCTGATGTTGTCTTCCTCCACCGCCTGACACCAACCAAACCACTAGTATAATAACCCAAAGCAACATGACTTTCAACTGCTATCTGGGCATCCGATGGCTACGTCTCCGACACTTCTAGGACCAGTCGAAGTGCGAGAATCTGCAGACATCTATCCGAGTCCTCTACCCCGCCAATATTCTTTCCTCGCAAAACCGCCTATTAATCAACGCATCAACATTCGCCATCCGGCCTATGAACCTGGAAGTGACCTGCTCTTCACACTCTACGCATGGGACCATTCTAAAGGCGGGTTGCAGTACGGACTGGTGCATAACGCCTGCGCAGTGGTTGCTGCCAATCGTCGTGATGGATATCTGTCCAAAGCTCGGGATGGTGGAAGAATACATGCAAGCCGTACAGACATATTAGGTGCTGGAGATTACTTGAAAATCATATGATCAATTGGCATGTCTCCAAAGAGGAACTAACGTCACTGGTTCGCCTGAACAGAAAAGGAGAATTCCGATGAGAAACCTAATCGCTATGCAATCGTACCGTCATTTCAAGACATCAAGCCTGCCTGAGGAATTCAACGACTCCTGCAACACCGACACCGTGGTCTATACGTCCCAGCAGTCGACCGTGACTGCCGCAGTACGTGCGTGGGATATCACCTGCCGGATCACCAACCACCACACAGGCACCCAGGTAGCACATCTGTGTCCTGAACACGAAAGAGAGTGGTTCTTGCGCAACTCGATGGCCATGTGGAGCACTGATCTAACATCGGACCCGGACAACCTCTTGAACGACCTCAGCAATGTGATACTCTTGCGCTCCGACTTACACACCGCCTTTGACGATCGCAAATTTGTCTTCTATCCAAAGGCGGATGACGGATACGTTGTTCATATGCTTGAGCCTACGCCAGACATCGGCCAATTGTACCACAATGTCAAAACACATCCTCTGCTACAGTGCAACCCTAGATTTCTCTACGCCAGGTTTGCTTGGGCTCTGTTCCCCCTCCTTGGCAGGCTTTTTGAGCAAACCAGGTGTGTCAAGATACCTTGTTCTCGTCAAGAAGAGTGAACGAGGAGTGGAATGGGACGATTATCAATAGGGGATGCGATGCATAAGGGCAGCCGAAGGATCGTACGGGTAAGCTGGAGAGGATGCATGGGAGGAAATGGAGGGCCGGTATATGCGGCCATGAAGGGAATACATAATGCTGGTTGAGAGGTGTGATCTTAGCGTGTTTGCCACTACGAGTAATGCAAAGAGGCGTCCCTCAATGCAGAGCACTTAGTAAGCTAAATCGCTGGCCCGGCCTTTGACAGATCTTGAAAGAATACCCCCATGAGATTAAGGCTGTAATCGTAGCACCCAAACTGCTGCAGTCAGCTTGGATACACGACTACAAGACCTCTCTCAGCATGGGTGAGTTCTCTCGAAACCACCTTGACAGACCTATCTACGCACAAACAAATCAAACGCCTCTGATATGCAATCCTTCCAAAGAGCCCATTCTTGCCGTCTCTCTGCCCGCGTAGGCTCCCAATTTTCTCGAAGTCTGCCTGTCATTGATTCTGATCACCGGAATACAGATTCAGTTGCCTGGTACGCCACTGCCTATGGCGATGTTGCTTGATCAGCGCCGCCGTGCATTTTTCTTGGCGGCAGTCGACAAATGCGATTGCTGTAAGATTGGCTTGGTTACCATATTGCCAGTGGCGTAAGAATGGGAGACGACAGGGATTGATGAGGCGGTGACTGAAGAAACGTGCTGCTTGAGCACGCGTCGCAACGCCTCGCCGAACAACATCAGTTGTTATTATGCTTAAAGAGAAGACCGCTTGGAAGGCTAGCGAGCCGTGTTTGATAGGGGTAAGATTGCCGTTGATGTTATGTTCGCTGGGCCGACAAACAGATAGACAGCTGTGGAGCATGATGCGGTATAACTGAAAGTCTCCGCCGCGGTCTGCCGACAGAAAGGATCAATCAGGTAACACGAAGGACCCGAGCATCACCCGGCAGATACTGCGAAATTTAGAGAATGTCTGTGACGGTGCCGATGACATTGCTAATGACGTTGATGGAGAGCGGAGTAGGAGTTCGTAAGACGGCGATGAAAGTCGCAGATGTAGTCTGCCTGGAGATCGTAGACCCAAGGTAACAAGAGCAGCTTGTGGGCCTAACTGGAGCAGTGAGCTCTCGTCTACATGGGTTTGTAGTAGAAGACATCGTAGGCATGTCTAGTAAGACTTGTCAGCGGTTTCTTATATGAACAAGTGGGGGTGGGAGTGTTTACCTGAAAGAATAGTTTCCAAATCTTAGTAAGAGTATCTGGTTTTTCGTGAAGAGCTTCGAAAAGCATTGCTAGAGCTGGGGTTGATTTACAGGCAAAATTCGGATATATCTTGGGTGGCCAATCCCAGAGTTGTACCGTTAACGATTTTGCCAACAACAGCATGCACTAGCAATCTTTTAAGGTCCACAGAGAGGGATGTCGAGAGCAATGTCTGCCACCGGAACAAGTGGTATTGTGTTGAGAATATATTGCGATCTGTTGACACAAACTGGGGAATGAAGATTTGACCGCCCGTCGCTAATGGAAAGATTGCGCGACGTGAGAAAGAGAGCAGAGTGACCAACGTGCTGAGAGGATCAATATTTTACTTATACATCGAGACGACTTAGTATCTTTCAAAGGTTTATCGGAGAAAGACTTTGGGATAGAAATACCGAAGAAAAATCGAAGAATTTCTATATCTTTGTACTCAGTATCATCTTTGAAACCACATTTCAAAGTGCTTCGACGGTCAAAGAGTCTTAAACGAAACATTTCATTCAAAATTTTGAGAACATCTTACCATTTCTTTCCATTCGTATCGTTTGATGTCAATAGAGTTCTCTGACGTATTGGACCTCGGCACACACAACGAGGAGGACCGTCGACGACCGCAACTAATGGGCTTCTTACACCGTACTCCACACAAAGGTCGTCGGCTGTCGCCATTATGACGGGTTGGATCGGCGCCGGCAAGGGCGTCTCGTTTCACCGCGAGCCCGACAATCCGTACGACACAAATGCGATCCGCGTGAACAATTTGCTGGGAGTTCAGACTAGATATCTGCCTCCGGATCTCGCTGCCTTGTTAGCCCCGTTGATCGATTCAGAGGAGATTGTGGTAGAAGGATCGACGCGCGGTCTCCGAAGGTGGGCTTCACTTGTCCGATTACCCTCTTGATCTTAAATGCCGCAGATCCAGCCATACAGTCAGGCTTCACCGAGCGGAACGGCCGGGACTAGATAGTGATGTTCTTGCCACTGGCTCCACCGGCTCGTCAAGCTTTCCCGCAAGTACCCGTCGGCCTGGTTGATAGGGCCCTGCGCAGCAAGCTCACGGAGAATTCAAGGAAAGTCTAGGAGACCGGTGCACGTGGTACCAGCAAGACCGCAGAAGGGCGAGGGAGGCGCTTGGGATTGATCATTCAGGCATCGCCGTTTAGTGGATTTTCAGGTCTTGGTTCTAGATATTGCCGAGACAGGGACTACTGGTTGTAGGACCGATCTGATAAAAGGGAAACCCAAACTGGATGCCACAAGTCCATCACAAAGAGGCGAATACCGTTCATCGTTCCCAGTTGTAGCGCAGCTTCCAGCTCTTCACCACCTCCCAGTCAAAGTCTTCCTCCTGAATTTGCTTCAGTTTGGCGCAGGTAGAGTCGTCGGAGCGAGTACACTGCCCAGACGGCGGCGGCGGTCTGCCAGGTGTTCTTGCCAGCCGTAGCGCTGCGTTTGATTTCCTCCAACCTCCGTGTCGTATTAACCAGGCCATGCTGATCCCGGATGTGAGCCCAGTACCGACGTACTGTTTTAAAGGTTTTGATTTTATGCACCGAAATGAGGGGCTCGTGACATCGACGTCAGAGGCGTGGCCATTGTCGACGAGATGCGCCATCACCAGCGGCGAGGCTTGCGGCCCGAGTGATAAGGGGATTCTGTATTCAAATGAGGCGAAGACGTGGTCGGCTGGTCGGAAAGGCGGGTCCAGGTCGGGAAGACCCTTGGCCCGACGCAGGACCCATAGCTGGATGAGGTACGCCTCAAACGAGGTCAGGGCGGTGAACTGTGCGGCAGTCGTCAGCAACGTCCTTGATATCCACCACTCAGGCTCCTACCTGTAACAGGCACGGAGGATCATGTTTCTTGCAGTGTCGAGGAATCTCAGCTCCGATTTCGCGTAGATCTTGTGCGGTGTACCAACACCTCTTGCGTCGAGCGTTGGTAACGGCATTCTCGTAGACCACATGATTGGGGTTGATGCACTCGCGGTGGTGACAGAGGTGTGAGCCCTCCATCGACGTGAAAGAACCACATCCTAGAAAGTTGTCGAGGTCGACACCCCTCCGAGGTTCGGCGAACCAGGTCGCAGCGCGGACCCAGGTCGTTGAATGGTCCATCATGGAGAATGTCTGGCGACTGGTCAGCGTGGCAGAGACCGACACAGCGGCAGCACTGACTCACCAAATGGCCGGCGCCCTCCGGCGGGCACATCGAATGATCAAAGTTGTCTAGCAGATCCATCGGATTGAGCGCCGACCAAGCCTGCGTGACCAAAACACAGGCACCCTCATGCTTGGCGCTGACGCCCCAAGTGGCCAAGAGTATGTCCTAATATCTCTCGAAGTGCTTTCTTCCAGAGTCCAAAATCCACTCGGCAGCTTGAATCTGACCGGGGCTCTTCCTCGACTGCCTTACAGGGTACCTGGGCAGCTCGGCACCGCCGTCCTTGGCAGACCTGTCCCGCAAGACCAGCTGATCTTGGTGGTGCTCCTTTGAGCCGGGACGGGGCGGTCGCCGGCACAGAAAGGTTAGTCTCGACCAGTTTCCGATTCAGAGCAACCGAGGTCGGCATCGTTCGACGTGACACCAGTATTCACACTGCCCATGACGGCATCTATCTCGTCCGTCACTACCGTACCGTTCTCCACATCAAGATCTGCAATCAGCCTCGCCGTTTCGCTTTTACGGCCTTGGGAGGCAACGTCGCGTCAAGAGGACCGGCCGTGTCTGAGATCGGCAACGGTGAGTCTGCCAAACGCCACGGATGGCCTTAATGCCAGATTCAACGAGCAGGACGTTGGCGCGTCAGCCACGCCCGATGCGGTGCCGCGGTCGCAGTCGTTGTGGGGCGACGTCGCGATCTCGGCGGAAGTCGGTGGACGTATTGGCTGGACGCCAAGGCCGCCGCAGGAGCTGCTGCGGAGGACACGAGAGGAGACGCCACGCTCTGCGCCGACGCTGACAGATCGGCTGGCGCCAACGAGAGCCGTCCAAGCACCCGCAACGGAGTAGCATGACTCGCCTGAATTCTCTCGGAGGTGGTGGAAGAAGATAATATCGGCTGAGCAGAAGAAGGTGACATTCGAGAGTGGATCAGATGTGATGCTGGCACCGTTCCGTATTCTGCATCGACGGTAGTGATGTGAATCTCGCGAACGCGGCGAGCGCACGCTTTTTCCAAGACCTGCACCCAGTGGAACCCGGTGACCCTCTGCCACTGAGAGCACGTGTGGGTGGAGGTGGTGTAGCGGTACATGTACCGCAGCCACACCATCAGCCGGTATCCGGTGGAGCACAGGCGTTCCAGATCTTGGTCCTGGCGGCAATGTTCCCACCAGCGGCCCGTAAGTGTCCCGCTTGCGACAAGCTGCACGATAAAACGAATATCGTGGTCATCTCGACTCCAGCCCATCTTTCCGGGACGATGTCCGAGATACCGGGTGCTTCGCGAGCGCAAGGCCGCCAGAGCTCCGTTGACGAGGAACTTCTTGGGGAAGGCGGATGGCCACCGTGAGGTGCATCAACCCCTGCGGGTGAGCCCCGCTCTACTGCCGGCCATCTCACCTTAAGCACGGCGACCGCGTACTCCATGTACGCGTCAACCACCCAATTCTGGACCAGCCACGTCCGGAGCTCGTGTTGATTAGGTACACCAAGCGCCTTACGGAGGGTCACCTCGTTGTCGCACCGGAGCTCGGCAGAAGAGCGCTGCCCGTCCGGTTCTGCATAGCTCGGAGCTCGGAAATGCGCGGGCACTGAAACACTGTCGTCGTGGAGGTATCTTGACAAGGGCAAGTCACAGCGAGGGGGCTGGCGATGGAAGGCTGAGGGAATTGGAGAGGGGCAGCTCGACGATCGGCACCGGACTAAACGACGGGCTGAATGTAGTTTGCTCGCTGCCGCCGCCGTGGGAGGAGCCGACGGTTACGGTCGAAATTGGCGGTCGTGGTAAGTGGCGGAGTTTCGTCGTCCAATGTTTTTGCCACGACGAAGGAGTGTGTCGCGGTTTCTGCAACGAACGGTCAGCATCGAGGCCAGCGACAAGAGGAGGCCACGACGCACGATCCTGGCCAAGTCCTCGAAAATCTTGAGGCTAGTCGTACGCGCGCCCTGAAGCTCTGCCCGGGTGACCCATTCGAGGAGTATTTGGTCGTCCTCTTCGCTGAACCCTGCTCGGAGGTATGAGGTGGAAGACTGCACCGCCGCCAGGCGGCCACACTGGTCTCTAATGTGTCCGTTCTCGCCCACTCGCATACCGGTCAAAGTGAGGTAGAGCAGTCGTTCCCCGTCCGAGAGGGTGGGCGGGTCCGCCTAAATATGCATTAGAGAGGGAGATAGTCTTTGGAGCGATGTAGGTTCTTGCGCACATGCATCTGCACACCCATCCCCATCAGATCCGCAGCCATCATGTGGGACGGCGGTGTGGTTTCGTTGCTGAGCTGAAGTAGGAATAGTGTTGGGAAGGTCCGCATTGCCCAGCGTTGTGAGAGAGTTAAATGTTAGATAAGGAAATGGGATAGCCTGGCAAGTTCTTAACCATCGCACAGCGGGTTTTATTACCGCTGAAATGGTGTGGTTGACCCGATTTGAGACAGAGAACAAAGAAGTCCGTCAGCAGCCCGCCTCTTCAGTTGAATCGCTCTTCCCAACCACCGGGTGCGTATACGACAAAACTTCTTGGTACTTACGCAACGCCCCCAGACCGCCCAGGCAGGGCCGAGAAGATTTAGTCGCGACATATATCCATTATACACGAGTGCAAGTTGATAGCGAGTTCATACCAAGACTGGCCGTGATGAGTCCCAAATATACAACTTGCCGCTTGCCACAGATGATGCAGCATATGATGTATTTAACTTCTGACCCAATAGATTGCTATAAATGGTGGCTCAGGCCTCGACCCTATGTACTCGATGCGCCTGTGAGCTGACCAAAATCTTCATGCTTGCTTCTGTGCGCGCTAAGGTGTAAGGGTTCTCGCGTGCAATGTTGTCCAAGACCTCATGGTCTAGTATTGTAACCGGCAAATGATGTTGTGCTCTCCATTGCTTGAACCAGGAGTGATACGCCGGGGCCGGTGGATGTGAACTTGGGGTTGGTGCATGTCTCGTACACGACGACACGTATAAGTATTCGAGGTACGAGACAATAAAAACGTTCAAACGCCGGCGCTGGGATCGTGCAACCCCACGGGAGGATGACGTGTAGATAAACGCAGAGTCCGGCGAAGGTGTCGTGCCAGATAGCAGTAGTGTGACACTGCTGGAATCGACGGTAGGCATTCGTGGTCATAATGTTGCCCTGCTGGTCCTCGACCAATTTCCTCCGCTGGCCACCGGTCCCCCTAAACTTAACGCCGTCGCCGTCACTATTTGTTGTGTCCCTTACGCGCTTCGTAGATGGACTGCTCCTGTGAGCGGGAAGTACAAGCTATTTCCAGTTAGATCGTCACACGCCAACTTGTGGCTTGCTGTTATTCCAAGGGGAGAGTTAATGGGGATTGACATCAGCCGCAAGATGGTGGAAGAAGTAAGACGAAGACAAGAACTCGACTACATCAAGAAAGGTATATCAGACACCGGCTATAATGTCCTCATCCGTCTCTGCGCCTTCTCCAGTTTGCCGATACTGCGCCGCTGGAAGGACTTCCTCCCTCCGAGCGGATCATGTCTAACATGCATTAATTTCAGTGTCGGTAGAAATTCTCTAACCAGCAAAGCGTGATCGAGTTTGTGGAGGGCTATAGGGCGATTGGATAAGTGGCCAGGCCGAGGCTGCTCGTGGAGCTGGAGAACAGCGACGCCGAGGAGTACGAGGACAGAAGACAAGCGACGCTGACAGTCCTTCTCGATCCCAGCTGGAGGCAGCCAAAAGCACATTCGCCGAGACGAGGGGCAAAGTTTCTCTGGGAAAAATACAAACAGTGCGATGGGCGTGTGGCAGAAGAAGGCGTGATGCACACGAATCCTCGTCAGCTTACGGTCAAGCCCTCAACCCGCGCAACGAACATTGTGAAGGTAGCATAGACAATGGATGCAGCGGCTGGCACGCAAATCTGGCGATACTAGGGTGTCACTGAACTTTGATCATACTTACTTGATAGATAAGTACTGCTTGGTCGTTATCGGAACAGCGTGGTACTCATGAGTAAGCATCAGCGCACTTCCAAAGACCCAGCAGCCTCACATCTTCAGCTCATGTAAGTTCAGTCAGTAGTTGGTAGCGAGAGTAAACTTCATGGTCAGTTTCAGCGTGACGATATGCAGGATAAACTTGACTTACAAAGCCACGATAACTGTGAAGTAGCAAAGCATTAGGTAGATTGTTTCCCTTTCTCTTCCTGATTTGCCCGGCGGACGAAGATGGTGGGGGATAACAGAGAAGGACGAAGGATGCGATGTTCACCAACGAATGCCAAGGTTGCGCATGAGGCTCTGGAGCGAATTCCCAGCCAGGTTCATTCGGGCTTGGTTCCAAAGGAGGTCCGCAGCTGAAGCAATCATTTGGTGCCATATCTCTCGTTCATACGTGGGTCGCCGGCGCCCTTCTGGCGCGAGATGGCGGAGATTGCCTCCAAGTGCTAGGCTTGACAGAATATCACAACCCCTGTCGGATGTGTTGTCATGCATATGCACGAACACGTATCCTTGAGAGCTCTTGCTTAGTCCCAAAGACCGCGGGCGCATCCTTAAATCAAGTAGGTTCTGTGAAAAATGAGGGGCACGAGAGCCGCTGTTGTCGGGTAAGGACACCAAGTGTTGAAGTCTGCTGCGAAGACGCTCACTCGGATTTTGCCTTTCACCCATGGCTACTCAGCTTCTCAAATCAGTTTTGCTAAAGGGCGCTTCTATCGCGATATATCTGAGGACGAGGGATCCGGGCGGAACATGGTGGAGACCTTCTCTTACTATACCAGCTGAGGCCAGCGACGAAGTAATCAAGAGAGTAACTGAGGAGCTCCAAAAGGCTCCCAATGCAGAAGTGGCCCGCATCAGCCAGGTAGTACTCGAGTGAGTCTGAAAATATTGGATCAGTCAAATGAATCTGATTAAGTCTTGCAGGGAGAACTTCCACCAAAGTCCCAGTGATGATTATGAACATGCGACAGTCTCTTATCTAGACGCAAATGGAGTTCTGGTTAGAGGCACGCGTGCTCATGTTACCAGGAAATCCGAAGATCAGATCAAAGTATCCCCAAATCCTCCTCTTGCCCGGCTGTTGCTGATGGTGTCGTTCAGAGCGATCTCACCAAACCCGCCAATAAACCCTCTTAACCGATCTGAGGGGCTATACTGACCACCAAGCATTGTCGAAGTTGGACAATGAAGAGAGACTGTCAGACCACTCCGATCGCTACCGACCAACTGGATGTAGAATACATCAACAAGTCGGCGTCATGAACCGCTGAAACAATCCTTAAGTACCTGCGGGGCTCTGGGCCTCTTGAGTGGCTCTGGGTTCATCATAGCGCGTATAACCACTCGACGCGCCTCTGGGACTTTCAGCAGCGCATTTTCGAACTCATTGTCCCGGTCCTCTGAAGCTGTCGGAGGCCAATTCTTGACGGATTGATAGAAGGGCAAATATGCGAGTCCGAAATCATAGCATTGGGTATTCTTGATTTTTGATAACGTGCCTTTCTGGGTAGCATCATTCTGGTAGAGCCCGCTGGTGAACGTGAAGGGAGGTTGCCGCATTTGAAGTAAATGAAGCCACTACTTGTGGACAGATATCAGTACCAAGACCTCAGACCAGAATTATGCAGACTGACTAGTAAGCCCGCGGCGTATACATCTGCGCTTGTTTGACACAAATCGAGCTGGAACACTTCTGGAGGACGATAGGTAGGAGTGTAGAAGGACCCGCGCATTTGCGACGAATCCAACCAACCATAAGGCGGTATCTCGTGGGCTGATGGTAGATGTAGCGTTAATTTGAGGAATAGGAATGGGGCTTCTGGACTCACCTGCTCGTAAGTCACAGAGGTCGGCGTGGGACAGGTCACTGTTGACCAAGATGTTTCCAGGTTTAAGATCTGAGTGCTGTCAGGAATTGCAAGGTGACGAGTGTCAATAAGAGTTTGTCTGACCTAAATGTGCCACGCCTCGCTCATGCATGTCCGAAAGTCCGCGAAGCACACCTTTCATGACGTGATCGATCTGATAATCACTTGGTGGGGAGTTCTTGGGGTCAAGGCATGCATCCCAGAGAGAGTAAGGCTTGAACTCTAGGACCGTTGCTGCTTCGAAATCCTTCGTGGAATCTTGTTCTGGTGCACGGATGACGTCTAAAATGCGACGAATATGCTTCGAGCTGAATAAGTCAATCTGAAAGTTGACTTCTCGTTCAAACTTTTGGAGATCTTCTGATTTGGCCATCTTCAGAAGGACCGTTCCCACGGTCTCACAATGCCCTATCCAGACATGATTTCGCAAGGGGCGTACGAGTTGGTAGGTCCTGTCTCTGGCCACTGGTGTCACGGTCGCAAGCCTATCGCGCAGACCTCTAAGGACCGAAGCCATCTCGAGACCTTGCTTTCGAGATTTGGTTGACTTCTCCCCATCGATGCTTAGGCCAGCTACTGAGTGAGACTCGAATGGCGGCCGTTGCTAGGCAGCCCTAGTAAATTCGGTTAGTCACGTGTGATCTACAGGCGGAATAGTGGCTGCAGGTCCGTGGTATTAGGTACCTCCGGGCGCCAAGGCCCTGAAATTATCCCCTGCACATCCAACACCTCGTCCGCCCAGGCGGTCTTTGGACGGCAAGGCACCCCTATCCGGGGGCTTAGCCCCTAAACTTTAGGTGGTCGATTGTCCGGGAAGGCACCCTCCCATCCGTGGCGTTGGCCCCTAAACTTTAGGTATGGTTGCCCGGGAAGGCAAATTCTGCCAAAGGCTGGACGAGGTGTTGCCTGTGCAGGGGATAAGGTTACTGCTGAATTAGCCTCTGAGCCCACTAATTCTTCAAACACTCGGATGCCTTAATGATTTGTTCATGTATGCAGGTCGGATATGTCTCGGGATGTCGTGGTCGTCTTAGATACTACTGTGATCGTCTACACTGACAGAGACTGACATGTGCTGCTGAGATGGAAGCGGGAGAGACGGTCAACCCGCTTGCATTACCAACATGTTCAATCTACTCTACTTTTCGGATTTGGCAGGCTTCCCGTTATTATCTCACTGACTCCACAGGGTCAGTCACACCGCACACTTGGAAAGCAGGTCGCGTGCGTTGATCATCATGATATTACGCCGAAGAAGACATCTGCTACGCTTTCACGGCAAGCTGCCGAGGATCTTTCACCAACACGGCCTCGATCTAGACAGTAATAGGTCAAGGATCTTGATCACCGCTGCCGTCACTGTCACTGTCGTCGATATTGTTCCCCCAGAAGGATTCACCCTGCAGGAGCGAGACGTACTCACGAAGAACGTCACGTTTTGTCGTGAAATAGCGATCAAGCTGAATTGTCACGCCAGCCTTGATGTTCAGATCACCCATCTGCATGTGCTCGGCCTTGAGTGCCTGCTCAAAGATTCGTCGCAACGAACTGATGAGCTCGTCCTCTGGCACCGCGTAAACGTCAATTAGTTCGCCCTGGCTTAGATACAGCCTGCTCGTCGGTCGATTGGCTCGAGGATTATCCAACATCTTTTGGCCGATGTCAGCTCGGTCTGGTGTGTCCAAAGTTGTTGAGGGAACAAGATAATAGTCGTGATGGAGTCGTTCAAGGTTTGGAGGTGCAGCGGTCAGTATGTACATCGATGGGGAACTGCCATGGGTCGCGTGTAAATGGGTGGTTGGACGTCTTTTGTCACCGGGGACTAGCTGGTGAAGGTGGCTAATTGGTGCAAAGTTGAGGTAGATCATGGGAACCTCCAGGTCTAGATCCGAGAAGGTGTCCGCCACACAAGACGTAAAGACGTGCGAACCTGACGGGTGTCTTCCAAGTCGGTAGATCGCGCCAAAATTGCTATTGATCGTCAACAGAACGTCCCATCGTTGTCTGTAAGAGACTTACTGTTTGATACATTGTCCTCTCATCCAGTCTTCATGTAACGTCTCAAATAGTCTGCGGGACCAGCGACGACCACTACCTCTCAGTGCCGGAGCCTCGGCAGGCGGCTGAGAAGGCTGTTCCTCCTCGTCCTCGTCATCGTCCATTTGTATCAGAACTTCCTGGTGAGGAACGACAGTGAACGGTCTTCGTGTCTTTGCGCATAGGCCAGATCTTGTCTTGTAGCTATCCAATATCTGCTCCACTTGATGTACAAAGCTCTTTCCGAGGTTCTGGGTAACGGTGTGGCTCCTAAGAAAATCCCCATCGGGGGTCCAATGGAGCCATTTATCCGACCGTTGCTCGAACCAATTCTGCGGCAGATCGTCTCGCGATAAAAAGACCATAACATTTGGCTTACTGGCGTTAGGTACGCAGCTCGTGAGAAGGAAGTCCCATTGCGCCAAAGGAGTGAAGTAGCGCTGAAACCGGCCAGATGATGGATACCACGTACCACTCATATGTCGAAGTTCACCAGCAGATGATATAGACGCTAAATTTCGTTTCAGCTCTACCGTCACTCTCGTCAACGACTCTGTACACACGACCAGAAAATCCCCAACTGACGGCCGTATTGTCGGTTGTTCAACTTGATATTTGGTGGAATATAACTCGAATGCCGACTTGATCTGGTCAAGCATATCTCCATCAGTCAGATGGGAACTGTCTTCTGGCCGTAAATAGCGGATGCTTCTAGCAACGGGGACCGGGCATGCAGTGAATGCTAGGCCATTGAACGGATTTGTCCTGAAAGTCAGTCAGTTCGAGGTCTTACAGTCAAAGCTGACATCCGAGAGCTCACCAAGCTTGTCTTGACCCGCGATAGAAGGCGTATAGAAGCTGCAAGGCTTCTGGCAAGACGTGAAGAGGCATAACAAATGGGCTCCACTCCATGGGGAACGGCTCGACCTCGCGGCGAGAGAGGTGAGTTTCTGAGCTGTGGCAGATTGTGCGACCGGTCTTGAGACTGCGAGAACATCGTTCGACGTAGTATTGTGGTAGTAAGGCGACTAAATGGGGCGCTGCTGGGTTCTGGACGATGAAAGCGGCGCATAGTCTTTGCTTGGGTGTGATAGCGATGGAATAAAAGTACAGTCCTCCTTTGAAACTGGGGCATGAATTGGGGTTGATCGTTTTGAAGTCGAGCAAGATCGCCAGAGTGTTTTCTCCATACTCCTTTCTCGCAGCTGAGAGGCGGTCTGTCACCTTCATAGTAGGCAGAGTCCCGTCCGTGATCAACAAGCCACAATCTACGCTCGAGCCTTCTGAGCCAAGGACAAAGCTGGATAGTTCGGACTCCAGCAACCACGCGCATCTGGCCTCCCAAGCGATAGCTGCGGCGTATCTAAGCATTCTAAGGGTTGTGTCCTTGACCGACCTGTGACTGGCCCGAGGGGTGAACATCGTTAAACGTGAACGCCAGGTTGGAGGTCAAGAGCAGAGCGATGCATTGAAGAATCTACAAAGACGGGCATTTCTCATATATCTTCGCACACATTTCCGAATCAACGTCAACGTCATGAGGCACACTGCCGGAGGGCTGGTTCCGAGGTTATGCGTCTTTGGGCAGAGATGTGCCTCCGTCTGCGACGTGACACAGTGAGATGGACTACTTGCCTTTCCCAACATGCAGTTAAGCGGCCTCCTCAGCAAGGCCGGGCTCAGGCCGGACTGATTCTGTCTACCATCTCGGAGATGTTTGTGGCGCGGACTCGGTGCAAATGTAATATGGCGACAATACTGTACGACAACATTTATCGTACTCGTCCACAGCGTTCGGCTCGCTGCTTAGCCAAGTTGCCTGTTGGCCCATAACGCGCCCAGGCGACCAATCGGCGGTGATGTTGCGTGATTCGTCATGGGGATGAGATTAGGTATGCAACTGGTCGGTCCCGAAGCCCGCAGGAAAGAATTCCGCATTATGGAGATCGACTACGATTGATAAACATGGATTTCTAGCCGACACCTGCATTAGTACAAGAGACTCTTACACAAGGATCCTGAAATGATTTGCATTCAATGGCTGCCCAGAGGCCATCCCATCGCACTGAGATCACAAGAGAGCTATCGACTACCATAGTCGCTGCCACGGCTGAGTGGAAAGCAATGACGGACGTTGGGTTCGTAAGGAGTGAGGTGAAAGCTGCAGGTTAAAGGAAAGGATGAAGAAAGCAGTCTCCCATTCATGCTATTCGGTGGGCATGTCCAAATCAGAAGCCTGGGTTGAGGTGCTTAATAGATTGGCAATGTTCAATCTGACAATATCTCTTTTGACCTGGACAGAATTTGCTTGACTTCATCTTGTCGTTGTCTTAATTCTTCTCCTTCCTTTTCCGACACAAAGGCAATATACTCCAGGAATGTGGTAAACTTGCGCCAGTACAAGTCTTTTTCGAATTCCGAGATGTCAGTCATCGAACGTGGCAGACGAGTAGACGAAGACTGACGACTGCAGACGCTGTCAAGGACGTATTTGAGCGGATAGGGCAACTTTGATGTATCGCTGCCAAGGGGTCAGTTTCGAACCGTCAGGCTCAATCAGTGACCTACGTCTTGTTTCGAAATTCTGGGACTACATGCTTGACGCGCGGCCATGCTACGTCGTTGTTGATCATTTTGACGAATGTTTCGGCCGTCTCTATCTCCTGTTGCTCATCCCACTCGTCCATCTGGGCTGGATCGGAGCGTAGATATTCCATATACACGTAAACGAGATGTGTCAGCGAGGCCGTCGCTCGTGGGGTTTGAAGATCTGAGTACAGCGCAGGATTCATCTGCTCATGATCAAACATTTTGGTCGTCATGGTGGTGGTGCCAACGCGTCGAGTGTGACGAGACTTGAGAAGATCTACTTAGATGGCTCTCCAAGGAGGGCGTAGGCTTGCCCCGCTGCGGCGGCCGTCTGGCCGGCTTCGATCAGAGACTTCACCAAAGCACCGTAAAATGTGACGCACTCCTCGAACTCAGTACACCCACCACGATAGGCTCTTTCCAACCAATCCAATACTCCTCGGCCGCCATGGACCCGCCACTGCTCAAAGTTGTGCCAACCCTCATCCTTGCCCACGAATATGCATTTGGTTGGTTTGACGTGATTTCCACCGCTAAAAAATGGTCCATGGCATTCCTGCCGCATCTGCTCGGTGAATGCGACGTACGGAACTGGACTGATCAACACAGTGACCAAAGCCCGCTGTAACGCATCGAACTGGGGTCGGCGAAGCTGGTCCTCGTGCCACTCGAGCGCAAAGGGCAAAACGGACACTTCCCGGCCCAGCCAGCCATGTCGACTAGAGAGGCGATGGAGTCGATCCTCGGGGGCCATGGCTCTCCACTCCTTTTGGTCCTCCTCTGACCACGATTCAAGAACATAGAACAGTTCCGGTATTCCGCGAAATGCCTCCACGGCTTCGAAGCGAGCTTTGCCTTGATTGTCCACACAATGGGGAACCAGAAGGTAAATCTAACACCTTCTTTCAGCCTCTGGAGATTGCCTGCATAGATCTGGAAAGACTGACCTTTCCCTTTCTTCTTTCGCAGCATAGTTCGGTCAACGCGAGGGCAACCCTAGCTGCCGCTGACAGGATGAAAGTCCTATTTTCAAGTCTCAGACGTGCAGCTTTCAGCTGGACAGCCCCTTCCTCATCTTCGCTGTACCATTCTGCATGTGGATCAATCCGGTGAAGAAATTCTGTAGTCGGCGGCATCCCTGTGACCAGGTCAGTACGTCTCAGAGTAGAGACAGATGCAGCTGTTCCGACTCACCCCGAAGCAGACTTTTTAGCCCAGTGGTGATGTCTATTCACAAGTAGGCCGGCCGATCCGCGAAGATCGGTATTTGTAGACGGACTGGCCAGTTAGTCGGCTTGCCAAAGCTTGTGTTACCCGACGCGGTGCTCTCGGGCCCCTACAGGAGTGGCCTTTCAAGTTGTTGCAATATCCACACGTGATGATACCGGTGGAGAAGGGAGCCGTGAATGATCTTTAGGCTGTCGAGGAGTTTGCTTTGTTGTAACGAGAAAGGATGAACAGGCTTTATTAGGGGATCTTGCATTTGAAGTGGATATGCTTGAGGTAAATAGCCGACACACTCAAGGCACCGGAAGGAGGTAAATCAAGGTGTGACACGCCACGACGGCTGACCGCCAGCGGCCTCCAAAGACATCGATTGAAAGCTAGAGATCTGCGGAATCTGTGCTTCAGACGCATCTTATAGGCAATCTTAACAAGCTTCACACTTGACACATAACACGATATGATAACATGTCTGTCACGGATCAAAGGTACAGAGGCAATAGAGCGTCGTGAAGTGAAACACAAAGGGTAAGCTGAGGCGCGGGTAATGACGCCAAGGCTACACCTAGGCCGTAAGAGCATAAACCACAGTCTCTTCAGTAAATGTCTTATCAAAATCTAAATCAACGACTCAGGTTTCACGGGAGCTTAACGGCTTGAAGCTCCGGTCAAATCTGGGTCGTAATCCTGGAATAGATTTCACGATATACTATTTACAGCCAGTGCTTTGAGCCCAGGCTTTGATGGGGCAACCCAACAAGCCTGGCTCGTACTGGGCGGATCCAGGGCCCATGGATAAGCCCGTAGCCAAATGGTAATTGTGAAAGAGAGCTTAGGGAGTCGAATTGTCAGCCGGAATAGGTATAGATTTTCACTCCAATGCCGATCGGGGCTGACATCTCAAAATCTGCATTTTGGCTGTGAAAACGACGTCTTTGCATATTTGTAGCTACTCGGGATTGAGTACTAAACGAATGAATGTCACGGGCGTGGCCGACTGCTAGTTACAACGATTTGGTCACCAATTACGACCTTCAACTGACAGCAGTGCCTGCGGCGGCACCTCCTTCGGCACCTCCGTGACGATCCTTCCGGGCGAGCAATTAGGCGCTCGTTCCGGGGGATGGCCTCCGAGATTTTGACGTTTATAAGTCGTGTTGGCAGCAGGTGGGGCTTCGGGTGATACCTGCTACCGGAGGTGCTACTGTTTCGGGCGTGACTGGGGGCGGTCCTGCCACCTCCGGAGGTGCCCGTGGAGCCAGGAGCCCCTGATGCTCGGGAGGCTTTCAGGCTTAACATCGAGACAATGGAGTTGCCTACGGGACTGCTCCGAGCACCAGAACAAGATCACCCCATAGCATCGCCGTGGCCTTGCCGTTTTGGATGGCGCTGGATAGTCAGTATCCTTGAGCGTATCAGGGATCAGGAACCGGCGACAGCGAGGTTAGTATCATTGAATAGAGCTCGCAGAGATGCTTACAATGATATAGACAGCGTCAATATTAGTGGTGGTTTGTGACTGGCGGGGATGTCAGTCTCAACTGCCCGCAGTCTTTACCTGCCTGCTGTGTCTTGGCAACCCTTCATGTATTTTCACCAGGCGACAAATTTTCTCGATCGTGTTTCGCTAGCAAACCTGAGAACGGTGGGCGACGTGTAGCGCTAAGCTCGCCGCGTATCATGCCTATGAGCAGGGCACTGTTGTCTCTCCGCCGATGACACTCTGCTCCCGCGCTCTCCAATACCGCCTCACTCGTTTTCTCGACCTGCTTTCCTCGGAATCCTGGCTAGGGTAGCTTCGTTTGTTCACGCTGACAACCGACCTGGAAACAATGACGATAGGTCGTCTCAGCTGCGCCAGGATATCCCTCCCCACACCGACCTCGGCAAGCAGTGTTAAATTAGCCTTCACTCTGAATTTTCTCGCAATAGCCCCAAGACAACCTGTCAAAACATTTCAGTCCAAAACCATGTCATATAGTTAAGCCTGCCCTTCAACCCTTCTGATCTGGCAACAGGAAATGTGCTTGAGCAATCTACCGGAGCTTATGAACTAGTGTGAGTGAACAGGTACGCCAAACAGCCGGCCGCACGTAGAGGAATAGAACAACAAGAGAGATGGAAAGGTTGACGGCCGTGCACTGCGGGCGCGGCTCGAGCGAGCAAGAAGAGCTCCTTGTAGAGGTGGTGTAAGTGTGTTGTTCTTGTCTAGCTATGTGTCTTTCGCACTACAGAGATCTCCTCTCTTTCCCATACGGGTGCAGCAAGAGGCACGTATTCAACTGAAGCTCTGAATGAGTGAGGTGAAGCCTGAGTCATTGTGTGATAGCTACAGCCGAATGTCTTCAATATTGGGTCATCACATCACAGAGCATTCTCCGTCCGGCTTCTCCGCTCTAGATTTCCCACTGGCGGGGGAGACCTTACTGAGTCTACTCTTACTTTTCTCTCATTTGCCGTCCTTCCGCAAGACAGGTTGGATCCGGTCAGATTGCGCGAACGATGATGGAACCTCACGTACCACAACTTCTGGATCCGCAACTGCCTCGTAACTGGGTAGAACTTCTCTACTCTGCTTACCTCCCAAGCTGAACTTTGACAGTGACCTAGTGAGGATGTCACCCTGCTTGACTTCCTCGACGACCATGAGATGGGACTCTGTCAGACTTTTGGATTGTGAAACGAGTGTGTTGAGAGGGATGATTCCAACTGTCTATTCTATCTAGGTAGTAGATGATTCCTCCAGTACTGTACAAACCTGTGTATCTCCGAGTCATCGCCTCCAGGCACACCTAGGCGCCAGTAGGCTCCTGTTGACACTATTGGGCAGCAGGTCTGACAGAATCCAGGGCCAACGCTTACGCAGGCAGTGGCCGATCTTAGAGGCCCATGTAGCCCATCGTAGGGTCAGCATTAGGGCGAAGCTATCGATGAGGGTGGGCGAACGGGAGCATGATCTCTGCACAATCGGGGGTAGATCGAGGTATGAAGTCGCTCATCGAATTGAAGATGAGAGGTGATTGGCGAAGCAATGAAGGAGTTTAGAGTGAGGCAGCTGCGAGCGAGCGTGGACAATTAGGAGCGAGAGCTAATCAATGAGGCCGCAAGTGACACTCGCATAGCGACGAGATAGAGAAAATTTGTAGTGTCCTGGCAGAGGGCTTTATGGTCGCCAAAGCGGCGTCACCTAGGACCGGAGCAGGGTGAGCCTGGAGCAGATTTAGCTATTTCAAAGCCCTTGAGCAGTAGCTTAATAAGTCCCGGTCCACCACGTCGTTGCTTCAAGCCTTTGAATGTCCAAGTAAAATGTCCAAGTACTTCTCTTTCTGCGATGAACGCGGCTTGCACTGACTTTCGAGTTGAGGTTGCCTGCCGCTAGAAAGATGAGCAGGCAAATCACCGGTTTCGCCAACACATGTGCCCGTTGGAATGATAAGAAAACAGCCACCTTCAAACTGCTTATCTCTACATTCGACCTGTCTCTTTGGCCTCTGGACTGGAGCGAACCACTCGACAAAAGTACTATGAATTCATAGGATATCCCAAACATCGTTCGCCGCGCATGGGTTACTGATATTGAGCTCTGGCGCAAGTCGCCGATCTCCTAAAAGAATCAATTCCGCAAGCAACACTCTCTTAATCACTCCCATAGCCCTTTCTCTCGTCCCATATTCTCACTTTCCACCCAAGTTGCTACCTGTTCCTCAACTGCACAGTCTCTTTATTTCAGAAATCTAAAGCTCTCTATCACCAACTCCTCATCCATTCCAACAAACGCTCCCTACCCATCCCACCATGTCCACCACATCCACCCCCCACTCCCCCACAACCCTCATCTCCACCTTCCTCTCCCTTACCGAATCCCACATCATCCCCCTGACCCGCTCGCGCGTCTCCGAAGGTTGCAAGCTCTTTGGCGCCGCCATCCTCTCCCGCGCCACCCTAGCCCCCATCACGATCGAGTCTAACAACGAGCGCCTCTCCCCTCTCCTCCACGGCGAAATCAACTGCATCCAGGCCTTCTTCGCTAGCCCAAAAGAAGGCCGCCCAGCGACAAAGGATTGCATCTTCTTCGCCACCCACGAACCCTGCAGCCTCTGCCTGTCCGGCATCACGTGGAGCGGCTTCAACGAGTTCTACTACCTCTTCACTTACGAAGACAGTCGCGATCTGTTCGATATCCCTTGTAAGTTCAGGTTCAAGCCCGTTCATTCCCTCCAACCCCTCTCCTTTCTCCCCCCTATGTTGTCTCTCTCTCTCTCTCTCTCCGTGTGTGTATGTGTACTTTAAACTTATCGTGATTCTTGACGATATCGACATCCTCCAATCCGTCTTCCAAGTCCCCTCGGAATCTGACACGCCGGCCACCCTGGCCGCCAAGCCGCTCTACAACCGCACCAACAAGTTCTTCACCTCCCGCTCCATCACCGACCTCGTCGCCAGCTTGCCCGACGCCGCAGAACGGACCAAGTGGACCGCGGAAGCCCAGCGCGTCAAGGCGCTCTATAACCAGCTGTCCGACACGTATCAGAAAGGGAAAGTGGGGGGCACGGAGACGAGCAGTGTGTTCCTGTAGTTGCATTGCTGGGTGTCGGGAGTGAGGATTGTCTTGGTTGGAGCTAGATTGTGCGTTCGCGTCTTCCCTTTTTCCCGTCTTGACGAATTGATCGAGGCACACCGAGCCCTATCTTACACCTCGAAGCAGCTTTCTAAGCTTTAGGTCAGTGTTGCGCTCTGCAGCTGCAGAGTATGCCATACCCTTCTGCTCATGGTGCAGCCAAAGCGTGTTAATCACAAGTACCTAGTCCACAACGGTGTGGATAGGCAAAAAGGCACGCTGAAATCAACAGTGATGAGGTCTTCAATGTGTATGCACCACGTTATTTGATCTCAGCGACTAGCGATAATGCGGTTCCTTCATTGCTTTTCCACATGTTCCACGGAGAGATAGAAGGTTCATAAGCAAGTAACCCTTCTATGACCCGTTGTGGGCCATCTCATATAGCTCTCAATGCTCCTTGTTCCGCTCAGAACCCAAACGCTCATCCTCCGAACGCCATACTTTAATCGCTCCAAACACGCTTGGGTGATTAACAAAATCCGTGTGTGAGAATGCTATCTTTCTGTAAACTCGCATGTATTCCTTCGTACCACAACAACACACTTTGCAACCTCTTGCGAATTCCTCAACGCCTATACCTCTTCAACAGGAACGACCGTGACATGGACAACGTTGCCGGGTGGCTCCTGTGGCTCACCAGTCAAGCAGGGAGCAACAGAGCGAACTGTCGCTGCGTCGTTTTTCTCCCGCGGTATGAACCAAAGCTGTAGCGCGCCAAGGATCGCCACCGCACCAGCTCCAAACCAAGCAAGTCCAGTAAATCCAATGTCAAGTCCAATGCCGTATAGGAGACCCGCTACCGGTGGTGATATCGTTCGACATGCTGCTCCAACTGAGGCCGCGAGACCGTTGATCTTGCCTAGGCACGATGGCGACGGGCTAGCTTGCTTAAGTAGGATTAAAATGATGGGGTAGGCTAGGATAGAGAACAGGTTGCGAATTGTCAGGCAGGCATATATACCGGGGAACAAGAGGTTCTCTGGGAAGAAGGCGAGAAAGGGCACAATGAAATAAGCCAACGGGTGCAGGACCGTGACAAGTACGAACAGCTTCCATACTCCGAGCCAGTCCGCCAGCCATGGGAAGATGACAGCTTGGATGAAGAGTGCAATCACGCCATTCACTGACATGACGAGGCCGACGGTCGTCATAGTTAGGCCAAGCCCACCAGGGATATGGAAGGGGGACGACGCGGCCGGCATCGAAGAATCGTCAGCTCGCTCATCTTGCAAGAAGATAGGGAGGAGGTGATCGTAGCACATGCTGTGGTAGGTAAACAGTCCCAGCGCCACTACTAACATCGATACCTTCCAAGTGAAGGCCTTGGAGCTGGGCTTCTCCGTGAGCGATAGAGGCTTTGAGGATCCATCAACGTTTACAACCCAGTCCTTGTTCTCGAAGATGTCGACCTCGTTGAACGTACCATATGACTCTTGTCTCAAGTCTATGCCAGGGTCAGCATTAGCACCGGCAGCTGTAATCATTGGTGTATGTTCAGCTATATCGTGGTGTTCAAGAGGATTGGCCCCGACTTTCAGGTCTGGATGTGTCTCTCCAAGCCATAGGTATCCAACTATAATACTTCCAAGCATGAGTGCGGCACACAACAGGTTTGGTAGTAGCCAAGGGAAACGGCCGAATAAACCGTCTTTGGTGAATGTCTGAGGAAACGCCTCGGCGGGGTTCGCAAATGTTCCTCCAATCGCGGGTCCTGAAAGACATCAGTAACAAGAGGTTGATCCGTTGGGAGTCTAGCATGATTTACCTATGATTGTGCCAATCGACCACACAAAAGGCATGACAGAGAAGGCCTTGGGTTCGTGTTCAGGTTTCTTGACAAGCTCACCAACCATTGTCTGAATAACACCAATGTTCCCATTCAATACACCACCAAGTATCCGACCGAGTAGGGCAGCGGTGAAATTGGTGGAGAAGCCGACGACCAGGAGGGAGAGCATTGTGCCAAAACAACCGAGCAGGAGGACTGGCTTTCGTCCGATTCGATCTGACAAGGATCCCCACCACATGCCAGTGATGGACTCGGCAAGGGCAAAGGCCGAGATGAGGATTCCGGCGAAGAAGGAGGCATCGTTATCATCTCCGACATGAAAGCCTTTGACCATGATCCATGAATATGGAAAGATGGAGGTCAGGGCGATTGGCTCGGCGATTCGACATAATGCTGGGGGAGTGGTCAGCGAGGGTACGGTACGGTGCTGAGAATTATGTTGCTCACCAAGAATGAATAGTTGTGTGACAGGAAAGCTGTCGTGGAATTGAGAGTTCTTTGGCTGTGTAAGCATCATTTTCTTGGAGTCAACTTGATATCTTACGTCTTCACACCACGGCCACAGCGCTATGAAGAGAAGCTTTGCTGTGATAGTGGCGCGAGTGTATGTGCGGTGCTAGATGGGGGTAGATGAGGTGCTCTACAGCCGAGAGTGAGATGAAGGAGACCACAAAGAGGGACACACGTGCAAGTTGGAAAGAGTCAAGAGTGTTGGTGGGGGCAATTAGTATGAGAATTAGAAGTTCGGCACCGTTGCGACTGTAAAATCCCGTGCCAGATCAACATGGGGAATCCTTGCTTTACAGACCGCTTTTCAAAAACTATTTCTAATTCAGCAGCCACTGTGCCTACTTTATCGTTGACTTGTGATTGGGTTGTGGTGCGGCAACTGAGAAAGTTCGAGATCGAGACCACACCATCTTGATGACGGACAGGTCGTTGGGAGAGCCAGACCCGCCTTGACCCCGCAGTAACCCGACTACACACAAACCCGCACGTCGCACTGATCTGGAACGAAAGGCATCCAAGACATGCTTTGGCCACTCTCTTTCGTACCGAATGACACGTTTCGGCATGCCTCGCTCCTTTTGATTGTCGGCGAAGCCTGATTGGAGAGGCGAGGACATGCGGCTCTGTTCCCCTCATTTCTGCCCAGCCACGCCAACTAGTAATTTTTGGCGCAAACACAAAAACTCTAACGGCTGCCATTCTGACATCTGCCAAGACACCCCAATTCCGGGAACGATCAGGCGTCATTATTGCCCGGTGGCACACTTTTCGTAAATGACCGGCAACACGGCTTCCTGGTGTGAAACACGATCTCGAGATCGGAGATTTACATCAACCATCATACCCTGCTGTCTTTGCCACGCGTTTGGCGCTGTTCCTGGCCCCAAACCAACGTTTGCATGCGCTAAAGGGAAGCTAATAAGACCTAACTCAACTAATGCCGAGTGTGTTTCCGGGGCCAATAAGCCATCATTACAAGTTATACTCCACTAGATATATTGCTTCTCTTACAGACTGAGCGGAGATGCAGCCCGTTACTACGCCGTTTGCATCTGACTGGTTACTGATTCACCATCTTCTCCACCTCGGCCGGTACGTTGTAATTGATTAACTTGTCGTTGTAGCTGTCGAAGCTTCCAAACAACCCTTCAAGGAGACAAAAGGTTAGCCGGCATACTTCGGCGACGACCACCAATGTGCTCAGTGGTGAGAGCGTTCTGCGAATCATTAGGTCACTTACCAAAAATCCAAACAATCACATAGAGGAGCATCTCCTGCACCACATTCATCTTCTTTTTCATGTTCCCTATCTGCGCGCTGCGTCGCTGAATCTCTTTGATACGCGGCATGCGCATCTCCACAAACTTCTTCGCCGCTACCGCTCTGGCCTCGGTCTCGGTTTCGAGCTGCGTTGTGCTCGGATGAAGGTAGCCTTCTTTGAGATAGTGAGCTAGGAGGAGAACAAAAGACTCGCAGTCCTCGAGCGCTTGGGAAGTGCCTTGTCCACTGCTCGGTTGCAAGGCATGCGCTGCATCGGCCACCAGCACCATTCCATCGCGCTCCCACGTTGGCAACTCAGGAATCGTCCAAGTAGGCCAGACAGTGTCGATCGAAACACTCTCGATAATCTTCCGTACTGTCGCGTTCTTCCAGCTCGAGTGCCGAGCGATGAGCTGTCGCTTAGCGTCCTCCCTGTCTACGTTACGCCAGTCTAGACAGGAGGCCAGTTCGTAGGTCGACCACCACACCGCCTCTGCGCCCGGTTTGGCGATGAGATGGGGTAGGTGGCGCTCAGGCTCGTCAGGAGACGAGCTGCTGTAGCCGTAGCCAAAGAAGCCGTCTGAGCCGAAGACCATGCACATTTCGCCTGGTGCAACGCCAGTGGAGGTGAGAACGGAGGAGGGAATGAAGCCGCCAACGCCGACAAGGCCTCTGCGCATAGAGAATTAGCAGGGTGTTGGGTGGGCCAGAGATAGGTTAGAAATGGTTACTCATAGTGAGCAGGGAACGGGTCCTCGCTTTGGTCGTCATCCCCGTTGCTGCTGAAGATGGCTCTCCGAACAACACTTCTGAGACCATCGGCACCGATCACCAGATCAAATTCCTCGTCAGGGCTGCCGTCGGCGAATTTGATGATGTTCTTGTCTTGTCCTGTCTTAGCGACCACGGCGCTAACTTTCTTGTTGATAATAGCGCTGTCAGGAACGTTCACTCTCAGGCAGTTCCACAACGCCTGCCTCGCGAGCATGACGCATGTCATCGGTGGGTCGTCCCGAGACGTGACCGGTAGCCTTGCCAGTGTCCAGCCACGTGCGTTAGACAGCTTGAAAACGTGCATTGGGTGGCCGTTGCGCACCACGTCGTGGAAGAGTGACTCGTCGAGGCGTTTCAGGACATTGAGTCCGTTGCCCATTATGCCAAGGCCACCACCAATGCCGATTGAGTTGGCGTTTTGGTCGTATGCTCCGGGGTGGATGCCAGCTTTGTGAGTGAGGCCACGTGAGGTGTCATAGGTTTCATAGATCTGGATGGAGTGTGGTTCTGCCGGAGGAGCTGGGGTAGGCAGGTGCTTACGAAGGAAGAGATAGGTCGACAGGCCTGAGATGCCCGCGCCGATGATTACAATTTTCATGGTGGACTCGGGTGCTAGGCGAGCTTCCAGGGGACTGGAAGCGGAAGCGTATACTTTTCCGACCAAATAGGGCAAAGGGGAAAGGCAAGTCTGGAAGCCGCAGAGTATGGAATGAATGAGAGTGATTTCTGGAGCGGATTATACGTTGGTCAAAAGACAAAGCGAGGATTAATATACTTGGGACATGGATAGAATTTCGTAGCTCGATCAACGAGCAAAAGCATTAGAATTGGGCCACGAGGATCCTTACGCAACGCGACAGGCATTGACGACGCTTGTCAATTGCACCCTCCACTCAGGCAGCAGCCAAAAAGCCTCTTTGATAAGGATTACGCACAGCAATTCGTATTCGGGTTGATATATGAGCTGAAAGTAGTGTGAATAAGACTCACCGTTGGGGGGAGACTCGAGGCCCGGGTACCGTAGATGAGGTTTCCTCTAATGATGTCAAGCATTTTGGTGTTTTGTTTGAATGCTTTACATGACGATGGGCTTGTTTTTTGGGGTGAAAAAATGGAAAGGTGCGGTTGAATGGGGAAAGTGCGGGGAACGCGCGCAGAAGATCAAACCCCCAGTCGGAATATCAGAACGAATACTTGAATTGACAAACCAGCTTGCTCCCTCTGCTTGCATTTGTCTGGCCTGCTTGTCACATCGGTGATTGGTTAACGCTCGCCTTTTTCAGCGCCTCTCAAAACCGCTTCTCATAATCCTGTTCCAGGGATTGGCCCGTCAACGAAGCTCCAAATGCAATGGTCGCCCTGACATCGCCATGGCCTCCCTCAATCCTCCTGCTGTAAATCGACCTGGAAAGCCAAGGAACAAGCGATTCGTCCAACCCGCCATCCCAGCCTTGCCCCAACTAAGTGCTGCAAGAAAGAACGACGGGAGGGACGCCCCCCACACCGAGCACGTTGCAAATGAGTCCATACAAGAAGTCTCACGAGAAGAAAGCAGACGGGCGTCTACCACTGCATCGCTAGAGCTTTCAAATGGAGTTCACAAGGATGAAATACAAGAGACGTCAGGGGAGGATGCACTGGCTGACATTGGAGCTTCACCGGGTGCTCCTTCAGCCTCACAGCCTGGTAGGTCGTTCTCCAGTGAATACGTACCTTGCCAATGACTGACAATTGACTTCAGTTCCCACATCCTTCCATCCTTACTCTGAACTGCAGCTTGTACCTTCTCTCTTTCCTGAACAGTCAGCACCTTCCTCTGCTCCTTCTCCTCGACCAGAAACAAGCAATATACAACCAAACCAACTAGCCTCACCGACCGCGAATGCTAATGGTTTCGACTTTGCTCCTAATCTGTTACAACTACGTCTAACCAGAGCCCGAGATCATCAAATTGTATTTCATGCCCCACCAGAGTCCCGAAGCTCTTCTCCTACAACGCAACGCAGCCTGATTGAACCATCCATATCAACCCCTCCACCAGACTCATCCCAACTGCTGGTAGCATCAACACTGCCTGAACTAGGTACTCCCGACTGTCAAGAAGGACAGAAACCGGCCAAGACACAGGCATACTCGCAAGAAAACGAAGCTGCAGAGCTACCAGACCAATCTCATCCCCAGTTAGTGCGTGACTCGCAGTCGGCGCAAACTGTTTCACAACCTGAGCCCACACTTGAACCTGCTGTCCCTAGCTCTCCATTAAGCTTCGGTAAAGCTGGCAGCCGAAATCATAGCTCCGACGTGTTACGACCTGCTGCGAGAGATTCCAACGTGGTAAAACTAGTCGGCGCGTCTAACGACACTGAAATACACTCAATGGAAGCCTTCTATCTTAATACGGGCTCTGCTGAGACGTCTGCTGAAGCTCAGAATGACTTTAATGAGCAGCGGTCGCGCTCCATTCATGAGAACGGGAATCGAGCGAATAGCTATGCGCATAGTCGCCGAAGCAGCATCCGCTCTGTTCCCTCAGAGTGTTGGCCATTACCACATGATCATAGAGAATCTCTAGAACCTACATTGTTAACCCATCTGACTAGCCTCTTCGCCACCAAGGAATGGGCGGACTGGTCCATCGAGGTTAGCTCACCAGTCACCGATCGTGACCATGTCGGCTATCTAGTACATGGTATGCTCATAGCAAGGAGTCCAACGCTGCGACAAGAAATGCGACGCCATCTTCTTTCCCATCGCATGGAACGCATCATCATCATTTCGCCTGATCGGTACATTCACCCACAAGCCTTCGAGGCCGTCTTGCGATACCTGTACACAGGACACCTTTTGACCAAGCCGGAAGTGGAACAGACCTTTACCATTAGTGGCCACGAAAATGAAAGATTGACAAGAGAGTATCGACATGATATTGTGCTGTCTTATTGGATGGCTGGTCTAATTCTCGGACTACGACACGTTGTGCACCAAGCGGTCAAACTTGTTCGCGAGATCATGAGCTGGGATATCCTGGAGTTCACCTTCTCCCAGGCTAAGAAACTTGGGGAGTGCACTTCCAAACCTACGGTGGAGCAGTCGAACACACATCCGGGCACGCCAGGAGGTAGCACAGCCGACAGTATGTCCGCAGCGTCGCCGGTAGAAATTCTACAAAGTCCTTTCAGTCCTTCTCCGGACTTCATTCCCACGGCGAGGTCAGATGCTACGTCAAGCTACCGATATCCAGCCATTAACGCCATGATGTGTCAAAAGCTGAAAAGCATTGTTTACGAATTTATCAGCCAACGTGTAGACGTATCAAGATTTGAGACAGAAGAGCCGTCAACCACCATCTTGAAATCGTACCTCCCGGAAACCCGCGAATATTCCAACAGTTCTAGCTATAAATCAAACCCAGCACTCGCAGCTATCAGGTTTGGCAGCATGCCGCTTGCGGAAGAAGATATCACTCTAGCAAAGGACCCATCAGCGACGTTGCGGAACTCTGGACATGCCATTTCTGCGATTCTGTTGAATCTAAGATATGTAGATCTCTATGAATTCTGCCTGATGTTGAAAAAGATGGTCAGAGTACAGCCGACAGCCGGCAACCTCCACGAGTGGATTCAGCAGGTTATCGCTGAGCGCGAAAAGCGCCGACGTAAGGTCCTAAACAGCAAGACTGTTTCCAATCAGGAGCGGCTATCCAAAGAACACACGTGGAACGTCGTTGGCTGGGAAGAATATATTGAAGCTACTGATGACCTGATTGCTGGATGGGAGCTCCGCCGGAAGTGGACAGGCTTCACACTTCCGGCTCGGCAATGAACCATACATGGCATACGGGCATGTCCGGAAGAACCTTTTTCAAGGAAGATATCCTGGGAGTACAAAAAGTTTTTCTCTCGCACATTTCCGTTTTTGAGCATTTGAGCAAGCAAGCAAGCAGACATTCACCATAGCATACGGGAGTCCATGAGCACTTTTTCATGGATGGCGGACGGGGTAGGAAGCACATGTCTTTGCCACCAGCTTTCACGACCTTGACGACTATGCTGGTAAAACTTTGAGCGTTTTTTATGGGGACGGTTTTTATCCTGACCAGGGCTTCCAATTCAAGCCTCCTGGTCCAATCTTCTCTAGCTAGACCCGGTGACTAGATGTACAGTGCCCAGCCTGGCATGGTCACAGATAGATCGTGTGAACTAATGAGGATTTCAAAACCAAGTTGCTTAACCGTCGCGATAGTCTGCGAGACAGTACACGTACATGGTGGGGTTTCCTCCAATTCAGGAGCATTGAGAAGGTAGTCCGTGGATCGCAAGTGCGTTAGGGCAGGCAATGCTACATGTCACTGTGGTTCTAGAATGACTTTCTCGCTAGCCTCCCATTACATGCATGTTTATACATTTTCCCAGACTCGTCCTCAACACAACCCTTATTTGAACACGTAAGCATTGCATAGCTTCGTATCGCTTCGATCGGTACTACGGAGCACCGACTCCTTTGCTTCCTCAGTATAACATTGCTGGCAATGCTGATGTCGTTATGGAATTAGGGCCCAGCCCTTGTGCATGACGCATGCAAGTGAATCGCGGATTGCAGAATCCTTTTCTTTTCGCCCCTTAGTCGGGGTGTCTGGCGGTGACTGGTCAATGGATTTTCCCCATCTGCTGCCGTTGGTAGGGTAGAGCTGGAGACCGATGCTCGGAGGTGGGGAGTATGGAGTTGCGGATCCACTAACTAGAAGATGTGGTGTGTAGAGAGCGTACGCGAGGATTCTTGTGTTTATGAGGGGGGCCTGCAATGGCACTTTCTTCAATTGCGTGGTGTCAGTCCCCATCTTCTTTTTGAGCGGGCTGCGGTTCGAGCTCGAGGCTATCCTGCATGAAGAGTTGAAATGCATGATCTGGGTCCACTTGTTTGATCTGATGCCACTTCGTCCCCGTCTTCGATGAAGAGTTGCCAGTATTTTGAAACCGAGTAGGACTCCCGCTGCACACGCAGTCTTTGATCTATTCATCCCCTCACCCATTTCTCTCCCGCCCCTGCGCAGAGTCACGTCCCTCTCCTTCTCCTTCTCCCTCTCCCTCTTCTACCAACGGTGCATACCTCCCTTCCCTCGGCCCTTGACCCCCTCGGGCCCATCCCGTCCACTTCACCACCCATGGCTTCAGTACCGCCCAGCCCAGCAGCCCGGCCGTCGTGAAGATGAAGATAAACACCACGGCTTCATCCTTGATGCTGTCCCTTTGGAAACATTGCGCAAACACGTCCTTCTCCTTCGCGTCGGCGCAGATGGGTAGTTTGTACGAGAGGCAGAAGGCGCGGTTGCAGGATGTGCAGGTTAGGTGATGTTCAGGGGATCCTTCGGTGCGGAGGGAGTGCGGGGAGGTGGGTGTGGTGGACTTGGGAGGGTTGAGGGCGATGATGGTGCTGTTGTTGAAGCAGATGCATTTACAGAAGGATGTTGCTGAGGCTGTTTGGGTTGGAGATTTAGCAGAGGAAATGTAGTTAGGCTGGGGTGCGGGCAAAGGTTTGGGGTGAATAAGCTGTAGGAAGAGGGGCTAGGTTTTGGATTGTGAGAAGAATACAGGGGAGAAGTGGACGGGGAAGGTGGATAGTATGATGGACTTACAAGCTGCGTGGATTGCGGTAAGGAGGGAAAAAATACAGAGAAGCAGAAGAATGCGGTTCATCTTTCCCTCAGCTTTTGTTGATATGGTGGAGTTTGTGTCATGGCCTGCTGTACATCAAGCTAGTTCTACTTCCCTAGAGCTTTGGACGACTTCGAGCAGCGGCTGAGAATTAATAGTGGATTGGGTGTTGAACGGTAGTTAATAGCCTCGACGGTCCTTTTCCGGCTGCGGAGTCGTCCGTTTTATGGCTTGAGACTCGAAACGAACCACCAAATAGCTACTCAACCACTTCCAAAACATCTCAAGGCATTGACTATGAATTACAATTGTAATGTCTATCTTCCAACGAACGTGGCGAGGTGCATCCTGATCTCATAACAGAATCATCGTCAACCGTTTTTGTACTTGGGACTTTCCCCGCTTCCTCCATCGCAACATCATCTGCCTCTCTTTTACCGACCGCAGTTGCCAGCCTCAGGTCTATGTCGAGCTTGAAGTTGGTAAAGGTACGAACGAGTTCGTGTGTGTGGCTTTCGCTGTACCGTTGGTCACGTAGTCGGGTGTGATCTTCTTGGTGCCTGTAGCAATATCGAACATGTTGATAGTGCGATTGAAGAGGGCAAGGGCGGCGACGGGCTGGTAGTATGGCACTTCATGTCCAGACTCATAGACTCGAGTAAAGGAGAAGTTGCCGTACTCTCGTGTCTCACCGTACTCAACGCCATTGACGGTCATAGGTGTATAGCCGGCCTTTCTGAATTGGTGTGCATGTGTATAATTCACGGCGAGACTCACAGCCTCTCCGCCAAACCAATTGCAGATATAATCGGCATCACCATAGATCAGAGACACTCGCACCGAACTGTTTAGAATCGTCTCGAGTTCGTCTATGAAATTCGGAAATATGAAGTCTCCGGTCTGCTGGAAGGCGTAGTATATTTCGTCATTCGCAAGTAAAGTGCTGTAGTTCAGGTCAACACCGATTGCGTCTTGTACTGTAGGGAGATTCAACATATCGGCGAAATCTGATGTATCGATCGTTAGCAAATCATCTCGTCGCATAGAACGTAACTTGAAACGTACATGCTGGGGGCGTTGGATCATTGAATGGATGGCGGATATCGTAGACTCCACGTCTACCGTAGAAATAGTAAGGGCTTTCAACGTTGTCACGACACATGTCCTCTGCCTCAGTGCAGATCGCTTGATCGGAAAGAGACGTTCTGTTGGTCTCGTAGCAGAGCTGGATTTGCTCCAGGCAGCCATTATGCATGTTCAAAGCGAACTTCATATAGTTGTAGACTGTGTCGTTCACCGCTTTGATTCCGTACGTGTTGTGGTTCGCGAATTCTGGATAGTAAGGCGCTTGGATCATTTCATCGATGATTCCGTTAATTATACCTAGCGAGTTGAATGTCAAAGCTTTGCCTTTGCTTGTGCCGTTTTGAATTTTGGCGTTCTCTTGATAAAAGTGATTGAAGAACGCAGGACCGTAATGACCTCCATAGCTTTCAGTGAACAAATTGAATTCTGTTGGGTGGACCTTCGAATCGAGCTGGGGGAGGGCGCTGTAGAATCCTTGAAGGATCTCCCAAGCGGCGATTGCGGCCATCTCAGTTGTAGTGACCGCAGTTTGGTTTATGATTGGCCATCTACCATCCACACCCGCAACTGCCGCGTTCTCGTAATCGCCAGTGACTTGGTTGATCGTACCGGCTCCCTCTGTTGCATACGAGAAACCAACTCCAATTGGTTGCGAGAGGAATAGCATGTTGCTAACCTCATTCCAAGAGTGAGGGTTAAGCTTGGTCTTCAAGTCCTTGGTGACGTTGCAAGGGCCGAGCTCCTCGAACAATCCAATCAAGGAATCGCTACCAGGCCCTCCATTCAACCAAAGAGTGATGGGGTCACTCGCAGGTTTGCTTCGAGATTCGAAGAACCAGAAGAAGGCATGGACGTCGGGTGTGAGATCAATGTAACCGCTGTAGGAATTTACTCCCGGAGTAGTTTCGCAGATGCCCGCCTTTCCAGGCTGTTTGTACCTGATCGTAGTGCCACTTGGCGATTTGATTGTCGTCACGCCTTTTGGCTCGGCTGGGAGTTGCCTCGATGATTTGAGGACAGAAGGAAAAGCTCCAACGACAGCAGAGAAGGCTATCGCTGCAGCTGGCAAATTGTTCAAACGCATGGTGATAATGAGCCAAAAATCCTATGCTCCGCTGCAGTAGACAAACGCAAAAGGGATGTGCAGCATACTGGGGCGCAACGTTCATAAGAACTTTCGTTCCTACCTGCTATCTTGGCCACATCGACCATGAATTCAAACTGCCTTGCGGTGGGTTGCATCGCTATGAGCACTAGGAAGCCATACAAGGCCTTCGGTCGCTCTTTAGCACCGGTGAGAGCACCTCTCTCGTCGAGTATCTCTGCGACTATGACATCAACGGCCCTGAGCTGGTGTGGGGAAGGTCGACAAGATGCTTGCCATGGAATATTTGTCGATTTCGCCGTCGGTTTGCTAACCCAACTCGGCAGGAAGCTAGAAAGTAGGCATCCTTGGAGGACAATTTAGCTCGTGATAAGGTCAACAGCCAGCGAGCATAAACATAGAGTTCACCGGTAGGGTCTCTTGGGCCAATCGGTAGAGATCGTCAACCATGTGAAGGTTGGTTTTTGCATTGCGAGATTATGAGAACAAGCTCTTCTGATTGATTGTGGGGTCCCACGTTCCTCGGATCACCCTTGAAGCCTCATGCGCCTCTAGTACTATTTGTCGATCCGGGCCCGATGCCAGGGCCCCTGGTGCTGCTTATGGCTGTGCCATGAACCTCGATCCTGTCAATTGCGTGGTCATGTTACATCGAAATAGTGGCAAAGGCAAAAGAGTAGGGTCTTTTAGCGTGTGTGTTAGTGACCTTAATGAATCGGAGGCAACGACTACGAAGGGTAAAGCGTCAACGGCTATCATCGGATACAAAGTTGAACGGACTACCTCAAACCGTTTACCACTTGTGCGCGTACAGCACTAGAGCTTTAGTATCTGGCTACAACATAGATTCTGTGATATAGGTACAGTCTGGAACATTAATGTACCAAGTGCAGCGGAGACGAGCCCACCACAGTGTCTGCCCAGCTCTAGAAAGCGATTGCTGGGTGAGAGATAGAACTATAAATTGTGGCTTTATGCTGCCCTCGAAAGGGAGTTCTATCTAAAGAGTACAACGGCAGGGTAAGTAAACTTTTGATTTTTCGAGTGGTACCTATCCTAGGCTACCGGAAGTCTTCCTCTGATCTGCTACTCGTCCGGATTGATACCCAGGTCTTTATCCAAATCCCCTGTGATGGCTGGAGGACCCTCATCTTCCTCTTCGTCGATAGCATTGGCCTCGTTCGGCATTGCAGCTATCCAGTCCAAGTCCATGTCAACACCAAGGCCATCCTCTGCTGCAAACAAATCCGCGCCTGCGTCAAAATTAATCAAAGCATCGAAATCACTTTTTGACATCTCTCCGCCGTAGTCGAGGTTCATCATATCGATCTCATTCGTTGGCATGTATTTAGCATTGCTTGAGTTGACGCTGTCGTCAGTATGGGGAGGCGTAGCCACTGAAAACAGGTCGGCATCGGTCGTGTCCGCCCAGCTACCTCGAGGAAGACTAGGCGCGGCACCATATAGGTCTGGTGGTGGCGTCAATGCATTAAGTGAGTGGCCAGACTCGTACGAAAATTGCAGTCCGCCACGTGTAAGGCTAGACGGAGATGCTTTTGCAGAAAGTGTCTCTGGCGGCATCTCAATGTTTGCTTTGCGGATAGCGGCCTCCAGGAAGGAAAAGGCAAAGTCCGCCGAAGCATATATCTCACGCAAGCGCTGTAATACTTGCATACACTGATAGAACCGTCGCAAACTGGCATTGCGGAGCGTTGCATCACTGGACTTGATGTCCAAGAGATGAATGATGACCGCAGGGAGAAGCACAGTCACACCAGTGGTCGGGAGGAAGCGTACCAAGTCCCGATCATGGAGGTCTTGTGCCACCTCTGTTATTTCAGTTGCGGCATCTCTAACTCGTTTCCGCGACAGCTCTTGCAAGCTAGCAGCAACGGCTGCAGATGGCATAGCAGGTAGCACCTGAGGTCGGTGCAACGCGCTCGACGTCGTCAGGAAGATCATATTCAGCAGAGCTCGGTGAACGGTAAGGACTTCCCCATCATGCTCGTTTGCCCGCTCTTTCGATCCTGGCATCCGGTAACGGAGGTCTTCGCTGAGGTTCTGGTACCAATCATCAAGCTCTTTGTCGCAGTCCATGACCTCGAGACTTTCGGCTGCGGATTTCTTAGGCACAAGCATCATGGTGGTTTCTGTTGTCCCGCCGAATTTATGGCTGAGTACAGAGTACTGAGCGGCGAGCACGTGGCTAATGCACAAACACAATTTGGCCTTCTCTATGCACATTTTGGCCAGCTTAAGTCGCTTTGCGGAGTCTCTGACGGCGGGGCAACCGCCCAGCATGCGAATGAGCTCGGCGGGCAGAGGTTCGGTGTCAAAGTCGTCTAGCACAAGCATTGGAACATCGCAGTCTTCGTTCTTGATGCGGGTTGGCCTTCGCATACCGAGTGCAATAAGCCGATCTCGCATGAAGCACGACCACCAGATACGCTTCCACAACCGTTGCCTTTTCAGATCCATATTCGACTGTTCGGGGTTGCGATGAAGACCAATGGTGTGAGCAAGCGAAAGACTGACACCCATCCAGTGCCAGGTGTCCTTCTGGTCATCTGGTGTTTCATACCAGTAGGTCATCAATAGTAAGGCCTGTACAAGTGAAATGCGGTCAAGCTCGTAGTCGAAATCGTACAGTAGCTGATCATGTTAGCTTAGAATTAACTACCAGGCATACTCTTGTCTATCTTACCCGAGCTCTTTGGAAAAAGAACCTCCTTGCCGCTTTTCGATTGTCGAAGCCTTGAGCGTGTAGGAAACGCATGTCGACGTATGCTGTTGCCGCGAACATGACCGCTTGGAAGAGCAATAGGCTGACTGGCGAATTTCCGTCATTCCTCTCAATTGGCTGAAGAAAATCCTTGAGGTCCAGCAAGGGCATATATGGGTGCACATATTGTACATAGCTGCGCAGGAGTTCGTTCCGCAATCGAGTGTCTGGTACTGTCAAAGCGCCTTTTCTTTGCAAAAAGTCAACATCCTCTCCCATGATTCGTGGTGGCAAGGGACGGATATAGCACGGTAAGCTGACTCCTGGACGCTGTCGTTGTGGGGAGGTGAAATAGTGATTCGAGGTAATTTGCATCGGCGAAGGCAAGTGAGGGGCGGACGGTTGACTGATCTCAGACATTCGGCGGACCCGTTGTACCCGTTGTACCCGCTCCTCTTTGGTTAGACGGTGGCCTTGGGTTTGATCTATGCATGGTTAGCTAACGAATGGGCTTTCGAGGGTAGAGACATATACAAAGCATGTGTGGTACATGATGGTCCATTTCATAGTCTAACGACCCCGAAGGTCCTGTAGCGAGAAACTCATCAAGGGTGGCTGGTAGGTTTTGGACACCGGTTTCCTCGTATGCGTTGAATCCTTGAAGCTCCTCTGAGGAATCATTTGAAGACCCGGGTGACTGGTTAGAGGTCTCGCCGTCTGCGCGTGGCCTCTTCCTTCTCTTCGAATCGCTGACCATACACTCGACTTCGTCGAGGCGGCAATTGGTACATGGAGTTCCGCTCTCGACGACATCGCATCGGACTTTTCGGGAGCGACAGCAGTGACAAGCTCTGGACGCTCTCCTTTTCACGGTTCGACCGCTTGGTGGAAGGCCGGCAGCAAGTACTTTACGCTTTGCATTGGATTGAGCAAAAGTAGCGGAAACCGTCGTTGCCATGGTGTTAGGGGCAGTTGTTATATTGGTCACATATATGGTAGTTCCTGGCAGAGCAGTTTTCCATCAATCTGTTAGATGCTACGCGTAAAGCGACTGCGAGTGTGAGACTGCGAAAAGGAAACAACGTTGGAAAAGGGATTGCAAACAAGTTACTTGACCATGCACTCCGTCAGCGTCGGGTCATTCCTTCCGTCTAATATGGAGAAAAGAAAACTCTCTTTTCCCGTCTGGACCCTGGTCTCCTACCCCAGGTAAGGTTTGCAACCGCCATTGGTGGCGGAGGATCAAAAAAACTGCGCAACCAGATTGTGGGGTCCATGGCTATCTCAAGAACGGTAAGCTTCAGGGAGCAAAGGGCGAAAGGCCGTCATAAGTGGGGGACGATGATGTTTGTGCGCTCAGTAGCGCCCAATTCCCCACATGTGGAGGGAAGATGGTTACACGCGAGAGTCTGTGCTTCCCGTCTTCTTTGCCGAATGTTTGCCGATATGATGATATCGTGCCGTTCCTTCCACATTTCCGCGTTTCGAGAAGGCGAGACTACTTTTTCGGGCGATTTAAAATACCTATCTCAATCATCCGCCATCTGCTCCAAAACGGAAAAGGTCACCGACGGCGAAATGAAAAGAGAGAAAGGCCTGACGTGAGAGCAGGATTGTTCTGGCATTTGGGAGTTGGAGAAGCATCCATTTCTCCGAGCTTGCCCACCCATTTCGAGATTTAGCGGCGCCAAGACGGCAAGCTCTAATCTCGCACTTTGGCCCGTCCAAGCAGCTGCGAACTCGGCGATGCCGAGTGACGAATTCTCTAACTTCGACCTCTTTAAAGCGTGAGTAATCATAGCGAATCATGTAGCTTTCCGACCGAGGCAACGTGCTGGTTGCGGTATGCTAGCCGGCGCTTGTAGCCCTTTTGGAGACGGGAGCTTGTGCCTCATATTTCAAAGCACGACTCGTCAGCAGCCGGATATCCTCTTCCCCCAAATTCCGAGACCGGCCCTAGCCATTGCGATTCGAGATGCCAAACTACAAAAGGGGGAGTTTTGCAAGGCGCGCTATCTTCGGATGCCTAAACGGCGTTTGGCAAGGATTCCAACTTTCCGGTGCCCGGAAACACACGACTTTGATAAGTCTTCGCCTACCTAGGCCAATCATGGAAAATGCGATATCTCATTATTTTCGTGCCGTGCGGTTCGCAGGATGCACGGAGACTAGAACATGATAATGTGCAAGCCCGGTCATGAATGAGGTGCGATTGTTGTGCTTCTGCATCTCTTGCTGCTCCATGAAAATGCCGAGCCGGAGCCATCAGCCGTTGCTAGACGACTTTGCCTCCAAGTTTTGAAGTCAATATCGAACTCTTTTTTCTCAATGTGGGCTTGTCCTTCTTTCCAATCTTACGGCCGCTCGGATGTTGAGTTCAGTGCCACAAACTGCCTCTGATCTTGACATGGTATGACTTCTTGCGGCCGTATTGCCCAAGCCCTGCAGTATCAAGATGTTGTCTCACTGGAACAGCCAGGGTTAACGTTGGGACTGCCGGCACCATGCATTCCAGAATACCTATTGTTGTTATTCGATCCTCTGGCAATGCATGGATCTTCCTATTTCGACCGGGCCGAAACTATCCTTTGCCCCTTTAGTAAGCCTTCAACCTGAAGCGTCTTCTACGGAGAGCGCGCCCTTTCGGAAGGCAATCCTACTTCTCGTGCTCAAAGTGTTTGTACGTCAGAGTTAATGCTGTGCAATACTCGGTTTAATCCCACACGGACTTATTTCGGGAGCGAGGTGGTCGTTGTGGCGTTTCTATCCATCCCGTTCTCCTACTGCTGCACGGGGCTGGGCTGAAAACTTCAACTCCATGCAGAGCTCCTGTGAGTTTAGCCATGTTGTACGTACACCAATCAACTGTACCTCCATGACCAATAAGGTAAAGAGACTTGGACACTTCGGAGGTCGCCTGCTTTTGCCTGACGTATTTCTGGGCATCATCATGCCACAACATTACCACCAAAGCCAACTGGCCTTCTCCTACCACCGCTCTCTGGCACAATCGCCAGTGCCTTATAGATCCTACCCATGCCTACCGGCCCACCCTCAATCAACCTCTTCCACCCTAGCTCCATCTCCTTCTTCTTGGCCTCATCTTTCACTGCAGTAAATAGTTGCTGTGCTCGTTCCCTGATACCCATCTGGGTCAGCCACGCACCCTGCTCCACCGGCCCATATACTTCAATACCCTCACTAGCATCAATCGCTGCCTCGGCCAGTGCAGTAAAATCTACATCGGCGCTGATATCGACCTCACCTGGGCTCACAAATGGACTGACGCGCTTGTGGGCTCTGATACCACGAAGGGTGTTGACTGGCACGGTAGAGGAGGGGCCATAGTCGATGATGAGCGCTGCTCCAGATGCTTGAGGCCTTGCCGCTTTAGTACGGCGGGTATTCCCTGACGTCACACCAATTTGTTGACCGACAGAAGTTGACGTGGGGGTTGGGGAGCTTTTATCGCCTCCTATCCTCCGTGCGAAATCTTGGACGTATCTATAACTCTCTGGCGAGACCTCAATACTAGACCCCGGCTGAGATTTCAAGCGTCTGTATCGCGGGCTTGTTTCGGGTAGAATTAGCGAAGTCGGTGTAGATGCCTTGGCCAATATCAGCTGAAAATCCGGGTTTGGTTCCGCTGCAACCTCCGATGCTGTTGTGGTAGTGATGGTAGGCTTTTTAGTAGGTGCCACAAGGTATTCTCGCCATTGAGGCTCTTTCGAGGCACTGCTGGAACGGGCAATCGGCGTCCCCCCCCCGTCGAGCAATTCAGTAGCTGTTGTGCTCACTGAGGCGGCTGCTGGAGGAACAGACTCGAAAGCGTGTATGGGCAGCGCGTCAAAGAACTCGTGTGCGATGATGAAAGGCGTGCTGAGGCTCTCGGAATTTTCGCTTCCTGGCAAAAGGCTTACATCCTGTACCCAGACAACAGGTACCTCGAAATACTTTTTGCTCAAACTCTGCCATCCACTTGGTGTTTTCTCCAAGCCTGCGCTCTCGCCACATAACATTCGATGCTGTTTCTCTCTTAAATCATCACTAGCTTCCACCAAGTAGATCTTGTCAATAGTCTTGGCCATAGACGCAAAGTTCTTGATCGTCCTCAAGATGTCATCCATGAGTGTCCCTCTGCCAGGCCCAAATTCGATTAGGTGAACCTTGCCTTCTCTGCCGCTGTTCTTGGATTGAAACTGAGCCATCCACTCGCTAACGAACCAAATCCCAACCATCTCGCCAAAGACCTGCGAAATCTCGGGTGATGTAATAAAGTCTCCCTTCGTACCAAATTGGTCGGCTCGTTGTGCTCCATTGCGGCTGCGAGAGGAAGTGTAGTAGCCGCCTTGTGGAGACGTGAGACACTGACGCATGTATGCTGCGATGGATATCGGACCTGTTGTCTGTTCAAGGCAAATTACACGTTAGCATGGGTAATACAGTATACTCAGAATATCGTGGGTAGATTTCTCGCACACCTCTATAACATCAGCGATGGTCTTTGCCAACGGAGTTGACCATGTCCTCATCGAGGTCGAGGACCATCGCCGGGCTGGTTGAAGGAGAAGCTGGGAGTAGGGACATCGAGTCGTTGCCAGGCGGTGTATCAGCCATATGCCCCCATAGCGCATGTCGTAGCTAGCGCAGATTGACTCCTGGCCAGTTGAACGAGCTGACGAATGCAACTTAAGAACTGCGGTTGTCTGGTGTGGATGACGAAAAACTTGAATGATAGAGCAACCGAGGTGATTGCCCAATTCGTCACTAGTTACTTGCCAAGGCCATTACTTACATAGCGTGCCAGGTCGCGTCTGCGCGTCACGTACATATTTCGAAAGCTCCAATTCCGCCCTCAAACACGAACCTGTCCAAGTTATCTGCAACGTTCAACCGATCACTATGGCTTTACACTGACCGGCTTGTATTTCCACATATGTGTGCATCGATACATCATGTCTGCTAGTGCGACGTTTGCTCAGCTGCGAGCACTGCGGGCTGCAGGCAAAAAGCGACTTGACTCCTACCAAGTTCAAGACCAGGGCGATATCTATGACGAAGTCGGAGAAGAGGATTACAAAAAGGTCGTCAGAAGTCGTCTGAACCAAGACGATTTCGTTATTGACGATAATGGGGAAGGCTACGCTGACGACGGCCGCGAAGAGTGGCAGAACGAGCGTAGAGACTACAGCAGCGACGATAATGAAGGCTTGCCCTTGAAAGGCAATGGTAGTAAACGGAAACGCGAAGAAGATCAAAAGGAGACCGAAAAGACCAACCATAAGATCCTGAACTACTTCAACAATGGCCCTGTGGCGGTAACCTCGAAGCCCAAGGTAACTCAAAGTCTCCTTCCTTATTGCCAGCCACTTCAGCTTACATCATTCCCAGATCCAGAAGACCGCAGAGGACGAAGCTTTCATGGCTGACTTGCTTGGAGAAGTGGATGCTAACGTCCTTCCTGCACGATCTTATTCGAGGAAAGTTCTCAAATCCGATACGCGTCGAAAAATCCGAGTCCTTTCACCACCTTTAACCCAAGAAAGCAAGTCAAAGGCATATCCAAGCAGACGTGAAACCCACGGGCATGCGGAACTCGTTGATACACCACCTGCTCCCTTTGCCTTTGACGACGATGACACAGTCTTCAACGGGGCTGGGGACGACTATAACCTACCAATGAGCGATCCTCTGCCCTCTTCTCCGATCGCCAAAGCCGTGGAACGAAAGGCCCAAGTACAAGCCAAAGAAGAAGAAGAAGAGGACGACGACGAGCTCTTGGATGTTACACCAGCCTTGGGCAATGAAGATGTTGCATCTACGAGCGTCAACATGAAGGGAAGTCGACCAGTGCCCAAGATGCACAAGACTGTATATCCATCTCCGCAGAACTCGTCTCCACCATTGCCTGCAGTGGCCGATATTGATTCGGCAGCTTGGAATGCTGTGACCAGCAAACTCAATGTTCTCAGCAGTCCTCCATCTGACACACGTACGTTTGGCAAGATGGCTCCCACCGACGCTATCGAAGAGGACGGGAGTTTGCGCATGTTTTGGCTTGATTACACCGAAGTCAATGGGAGCCTCTGTCTTTTTGGCAAAGTCAAATCTAAGAGCACTGGTCAATATGTCAGCGCTTTTGTTAAGGTTGACAATATTCTCCGTAAGCTGTACTTCTTGCCACGGGAATTCAGACATCGACACGGACGAGAGACAACGGAGGAGGTCGAGATGAAAGACGTTTATGAAGAGGTGGATGATCTGATGTCCAAGTTCAAAGTCGACATGCATAAGATCAAACCTTGCTCACGAAAGTATGCTTTCGAGCTTCCTGACGTTCCTAAGGAAGCAGATTACCTCAAACTTCTCTATCCCTATGACAAACAGGCAATTCCAATGGATCACCAAGGCGAAACATTTTCTCGCGTCTTCGGAACGAATACAGCCTTATTCGAGCAATTCGTCATGTGGAAAAATATCATGGGACCATGCTGGCTCGACATCAAGGATGCTGATTTCGCAGCGGTGAACAATGCTTCTTGGTGCAAACTCGAATGCGCCGTCACAAAACCGTCTACCATCACTGCCGTCCCAGACTCAGAGAATTTGGAAACTCCACGACTGACCTTGATGAGCCTTGCCCTCCGTACTCAGCTCAACGTAAAGGAAAACAAGCAAGAAATTCTCATTGCCAGTGCTCGAGTATATGAAAACTTGTCTCTGTCAGACACAACGCCAACAGAAAAGTTGCCCTCCTCCACCTACACGATCATGCGGCCGTTAGGATCTTCGTACCCCATGGGCTTTGAAGCAGAGACAAAGAAGCAACGTGGGACCTTTATGCTTGAGAAGAGTGAGCAATTTCTGCTTAGTAAGTTCATGGCTCTATTGGAACGAATGGACCCGGACGTTCTCGTAGGACATCAGCTACAGGAAGTGGATTATAGTATCCTGCTGAGCAGACTGCGCGAGAAGAAGACACCTGGATGGCATCGTATTGGCCGGTTGAAGAGAGGAGAGTGGCCAAAGACGTCCTACAAAGGTGGCTCAAGCTTCTTTGCTGAGCGGCAACTCGTCGCAGGCAGGTTGATGTGTGACCTAGCGAACGACATGGGCAAGTCATTGATGACCAAATGCCAACAATGGAGTTTGACGGAAATGTGCGAGCTCTACCTAGGACTAGGTAATCCTCGGCGCGAGCTTGACAACGAAGCTGCTCTAAAGACGTGGGCGACCACCCGCGAGGGTCTCATCAACTACGTGACCCATTGTGATGCCGATACATTCTTCATCGCCGCGCTTGCGTTGAAGCTCCAGATGCTGCCTCTCACCAAAGTCCTGACGAATCTTGCTGGCAATTCTTGGGCAAGAACTCTGGGTGGGACGCGAGCTGAGCGGAACGAGTACATTCTTCTCCACGAATTTCATCGGAACAAATATATATGTCCCGACAAAATTTGGGGCAAAGGCCGCGTGAAAGCTGACGAGGAAGCTGCCGATGGCGAAGAAGGTGCAGACACCAAGAAAAAGGACAAATATAAAGGTGGCCTGGTCTTTGAGCCAGAGAGAGGTCTGTATGACAAAATCATTCTTGTCATGGACTTCAACAGCTTGTACCCCAGCATCATCCAAGAATACAACATTTGCTTCACCACGGTTGACCGGTCGGAGATATCGGAGAATGAGAACGAGGAGAAAGTGCCTGAGGTACCGGTAGATCAACCGCAGGGCATTTTACCGAAGCTCATTGCCACCCTCGTCAACCGACGTCGCGAGGTCAAGAAGCTCATGAAGGACAAGCATGCTAGTGCTGAGCAGTTAGCCCTCTGGGACACAAAACAGATGGCTTTGAAGCTGACGGCGAACTCCATGTATGGCTGCTTGGGTTATACGCAGTCTCGCTTCTATGCTCGACCCCTGGCGATGTTGACGACCTTCAAGGGCCGTGAGATTCTGCGAAGCACCAAGGAGCTCGCCGAAAGCAATCAACTCCAGGTCATCTATGGCGACACCGACTCAGTCATGATCAACACGAATGTGAATAACATTGCTGAAGCGTTGAAGGTCGGGAACGAGTTCAAACGCGCGGTCAACGACCGATACAGGCTTCTGGAGATCGATATCGACAACATCTTTCGGCGTCTCTTGTTGCACGCGAAGAAGAAGTATGCAGCGATCAACATGGCTGAGATGGACGGCAAATACGTGGACAAGCTCGAAGTCAAAGGCCTTGACATGAAGCGGCGAGAGTATTGCGCCCTCTCAAAGGAAGCCTCGCAAAAGCTGCTGAACGAAATTTTATCCGGTGATGATCCTGAAATCGTACTAGAGAAGATACATGAGTACCTTCGTGAGCTGTCCGGCAAGATGAGAGAAGGCGCTATCCCGGCACAGAAATATGTTATCTATACGGTTAGTCCGATCCCTTCCATTGGCCTCATTTTCCATACTGATATTCATGGGTAGAAACTGGGCAAAAATCCTAAGGAATATCCAAACTCGGATTCTATGCCTCAAGTGCAGGTCGCCCTGCGAGAGATGGCGCGAGGCAAAACGATCCGTATCAACGATGTCATGTCTTATATCGTGACCATGGGCGATGAACAGACCAAATCACTTCCAGCTCCAAAGCGATCATACACGCCTCAGGACGTAATGAAGCCTGACTCTGGCCTACAACCAGACATCGAATATTACCTGGTCAAGCAGATCTTTCCACCAATTGAACGCCTCTGTGCGCCCATCCCGGGTACTGATTCGGTTCGACTAGCCGAGTGCCTTGGGTTGGACACTCGAAAATACCAGATCAGCACCTCCCCTGGTGGAAATCAACAAAGTACGGAAATATTTCCCTTGGAATCTCAAATTCCAGATAGCATTCGTTTCAAGGATGCAGCGAGACTCAGACTCCGTTGTCGGTCGTGTCACGAGGAATCTCTTTTCGAAGGACTTTGCATATCGTCTTCGATGTGTTCACCTGACGGACTCGTTTGTAGTCAGTCGGACTGCAAGAGACCGTTCTCTATGATTTCCATCGTGGCACAGATGGAGAGTCAGATTCGAGCTCAAACTTCTCAGTACTACGAGGGATGGCTTGTCTGTGATGATCCATCTTGTGGCAACAGGACACGTCAAATGTCTGTCTATGGCCACAGGTGCCTTGGGCCGCAAGGGCGAGCCGAAGGGTGTCTAGGCCACATGTCCTATGAGTACTCCGAAAAGAGGCTGTATAACCAGCTTCTGTACTTTGCCGCCCTGTGGGATGTCGACAAGGCCAAGGAGGGGGCAAAATCCATGAAAGAGGATGAAGGAATCAAAGAGAGAGTAATTGTCCTCGCAGAAACCAACAAAACTTTGTTTGCTGCGATGAAGGGCGTGGTGGATGCATATCTCAAGAAGTGCGGCCGCTCATGGGTCCAGATGGACAATTTGTTTGGGTTTGCATTACGGTAGCCTCAGATTGTGGCTTGCTGCTTCGTTGATAGAATCTCTTTTTGGCAAGAAGAGACAATGTTATTCAAAAGCACTTTTTTCCGTCACTGTTATGAACCATGCGGAGCGTAGCCTTGTACTGTGTGAAAGGTGGAAAGAGATTTCCAATGACGTCGCCTTAAATCTCGAAGAGGCCACCCTGCCTTTCTAGGCTCACCTCCTCCCTGTCGGCAAAACGTCACTGGTCATCTTCGCAAGAGCGTCTAAAGCAGGCATACCTCTTGTAGGCGCGTCCTATCATGGCGGTACCGCGAGTTCTAGTGATTGCAGGCTCGGACTGCAGTGGCGGTGCTGGGCTTGAAGCTGACCAGAAGGTTCTCGCTGCCCATGGTTGCTATGCAATGACAGCGACGACAGCGCTGACTGCTCAAAACACGCTAGGCGTTCAAGATGTCTATGTTACGCCGCCTTCATTTGTGGCAAAGCAGATCAATTCGTGTCTGGACGACATCAAGGCAGACGTGGTCAAGATAGGTAGGGAGCTACTTATTCAGCGTACACGGCATTACTTTGTCTGACCTATGCTTGAGGCATGCTGGCCTCAGCTGAGACAGTGAGTGTCGTTGCTGAAACACTCAAAGCTCACACAGTCCCTGTGATCGTTCTAGATCCAGTACGTTCGCCATTTACTACTCTATCATACCCAAATTCTTCAGAAAATCCATGCTCAATGTCTAGCACAGGTGATAGTTGCTACAAGTGGTGCGCAGCTATTGCCTGGAGATGCCGTACAACTACTTCGGGAGAGGCTTCTACCAATAGCCACAATAGTGACACCCAATCTTCCCGAAGCCGCTCTTCTATTACGTGAGGCCGGCATCCATTTCAAACCCCCGGAGGACCTGGAGGGTGCCAAGTCACTTGCGAAGAAAGTTCACAACTTGGGTGCGAAGGCCGTCCTGCTGAAGGGAGGACACATGCCTTTGACCAAGGCATACAAACGGCCAAACGAGCACGAGGAGCCATCTCTCATTGTCGACATACTCTACGACGGTAATGAATTTACGTTTATTGAGTCCAAATACTTGAAGTCAAGGAACACTCATGGGACTGGTTGCTCCTTGGCCTCTGCTATAGCAGCAAACCTAGCCTCAAGTCAGACTATGGCAACTGCTGTCCGAAATGCGTGTCGATATGTCGAAGCCGCTATCACGAAAAGCCGAGATCTGGGATCGGGCAACGGACCCATCAATCACTTCCATTCATTGCAGACGTTGCCTTTCACTCCTGGTCGATTCTTTGAGTATCTTCTAGACCGCCCAGATTTGAAGCATGTATGGAAAGCGTTCACACAACACGAATTCCTGCATAAAATAGGCAATGGAACCCTACGGAAGGAAGCATTCAAACACTTTCTGGTCCAAGACTATCTCTACTTGGTGAATTTTGCGAGAATGGCGGCTCTCTCCGCCTACAAGAGCAAAACGATAGACGCAATATCAGCTTCCTCTCATTTCGTGCTGCACATCCAGCAAGAGATGGTATTGCATCTCGAGTATTGCAAAGAGTTTGGACTTTCCCAAGCTGACGTTGAGGGAGGGAAGGAAAGCTTGGCAAACGTGGCCTATAGTAGGTGGCTACTCGATATAGGGCAATCAGAGGACTGGATAGCTCTGCAGGTGGCGCTGGCGTCGTGCCAAATAGGGTACGGAGTTGCGGCCAAGCTGCTGCAAGCGGATGTCGAGACAAAGCGCGTAGGTAATCTCTACTACAAATGGATAGAAAGCTATGCTGGGGACGACTATCAAGAGGCTTCGAGAAATATGTCTGGTGAGCTGATATCTTTCACTGGTTTCTCCGTCGAAAATTCAACGAGACTGACTGAAGCAGACTTGATAGAGAAGAACATCATCAAGCAATCACCAAGCAGAGTAGAGGAATTGATCAAGATCTTTATACGGGCGACAGAGCTGGAGATAGAATTCTGGGAGATGGGTCTTCATGAACGATGAAGAAGAAGAAGAAGAAGGAGGAGGAGGAGGAGGAGGAGGAGGAGGAGGAGGAGGAGGAGGGAGGCCTACA